>Ga0306926_10000696_pt1 | contig 32053 bp, 33 predicted proteins | sample flu12Cox44000178_FD_203759 | JGI IMG/M metagenome (GOLD analysis project Ga0306926, IMG submission 203759) | Lab enrichment of tropical soil microbial communities from Luquillo Experimental Forest, Puerto Rico - flux8day.12C.oxic.44.000.178 (v2)... | ecosystem: Environmental > Terrestrial >...
GCCGCGCCAGACGCTCAGCAGCGGGCGCAATTGTTGACGAGCATATTTTGCCTCGTCTGGGTCAGATCTGATTAACCAAGTTTGGACGGTTCGGTTTGGCAGCGCCACCCCCCGGCCCGTCAGTTGGATGAACCCCGCTCACTCTCAAAGCGACTAACAGACGAGGGAGCAAGTGTTCCGTTGCGCCAGCACACCAACGCGCTCTGAGCTGACCCAATCTCACCCAAACATCTCGTCCCTGGTACGCAGCGGTATTGTTACACGGGATCATGTGAATAAGCATTCAGCGTTGTACGAACTCGGTGCAAACATTCACGCTGCGTTCATTGGCAATACTCTTGGATCGGGAGAACTCATCAAAGGGAGCTAACATGAGTTGCCGGCCACTTGCTCTTTCTGCAGCGGTAGCAGCATCGTTGCATGTTGCGAGCGCTGCGGCGCAGCCCGTTTATGTGGCGCCCGGCGCGATCGCCATTGGTGCTGGAGCCGGGCCGGTACACGTGATCTCCGGGGCGCCTATTCATGGCGCAGCCGCATGCGTACGGCCCGGTGTTGGATACGGGGTTGCCGCCTACGAAGAACCCGGATCCGGCTGCGACTATGGATACGAAGCAGCAGCGTACCAAGAGCTGGGCGGCTATGGATGCGAACCAGGCCCGTATGCAGCGCCCCGTTTTGGATACGGACGAGGACCGCGCTCTGACTACGGATACGGACCAGTGCCGCGTAGCTACGGATACGGGGCAGGGCCGCGCTCCGATTATGGATACGGACCGGGGCCGCGTGGCGACGGATATGGGCCAGGACCACGGTTTGGTTATGGACATGGACCAGGACCCCACCCCGACTTTGGATACGGGCCAAGGCCGCGTGGCGAGGGATACGGGCCACCACCACGCGCCGGTTATGGATATGGACCAGGACCCCACCCCGACTTTGGATACGGGCCAGGGCCGCGTCGCGACGGATACGGGCCAGGACCACGCTCCGGTTATGGATATGGACCAGGACGCCCCCCCGACTATGGATACGGACCAGGGCCGCGTCGCGACGGATACGGGCCCGGGCCGCGCTCCGGTTATCGATATGGACCAGGGCCCCACCCCGACTTTGGATACGGGCCAGCGCAGCGTGACTATGGACACGGACCTGCGCCTCGTTACTCACGCCCCCCTCGGACCGCGGAGCCTGCGCCAAAAGGTGATGCGGCTGCGCCGCCGGGACGCGCGCCCATGCCCGCGCCGCTTGCTGGTCAACAATAATCAGCGGGCCTACACGCTGACGCGAAGCTGAAATCAGCAGCCGGGCGCTTCGCACTACGCCCGGCTGAAGAGATTTGTCAGAGATCGGCTACTTCGTCATCACCAGCGCCATCCTATCCAGTGCCGTCGACCATAACCGGCATAGGCGTAATACGGCCGATAGCCATAGGAGTAGGCGTAGTACGGTCGATAAGCATAGGCGTAAGAGTAGGTGTAGTACGGCCGATAATAGGCATAGGAATAGTAATACGGCCGGTAGGCATAGGCGTACGAATAGTAATACGGCCGATAGTAGGCGTAGGAGTAATAGGGCCTGTAGTAGGCGTAGGAGTAGTACGGCCGGTAATAGGCGTAGGAATAGTACGGCCGGTAATAGGCGTAAGAGTAGTACGGACGATAATAGGCGTAGGTGTAAGGTCGGTACACGTAAGCATACGGTCGATAGTAGGCGTAGCCGTAGTGTCGGTAGCCCCAGCCCCAGGCTTGTGCAGGAGCGGGCGCGAAGAAGGTTGCGGCCGCTACTGCGGTCGCCGCCGTACCGGTGGCCAACAGACTTCGCATGGCGTCCTCCGTACTGTGAGAGCACACAAGACAGCAACGCCTGGAAATGTTTCCTTCCTGGGGACCTTCGTCAAGGCCCGTCGGATCTGCCGGTTAACCATACGGCCTATCAAACCGGGATGATGTTGCCGCGCAGCAGCAATATGGCACCGCCACCAGCTCATACCTTCAGTGAGGTCTGGTGCTGCCTATCTGTCAGCGCGAAATGACTGCCGCCATCGCGCCGCCTAGAATTTTAGGAAACGATACAGCTCGCTAATGCGCAGCTTCCTGCGGCTCCATGAGCGGCGGGAGCTTGTCGAAATATTTCAGCACCAGCGCGATGTTTTCCTTGAACGCAATGGGCTTTGCGTTCTTGAGCGCGAGCTCGAGCTCCGCAAGCATCTGCTTCTTCTGCGTCTCCGGGACCGATTTGTCGCCCCGCAGCGTTGCGATCTGCCTCCTGATTTGCTCGGGGGGCTCGGTGAAGCTCTTGGTCTGCGGGTCGATGCCAGACATGATCATCGCGACATTCATTGTCACCACGGCATGTTCGGCAAGGCTCGCGAATCCGTTCTTTTTGGCAACAGCCGCGGCCTGCGCTTCCACCTTGGGATCCGGTTTCTGTGGATTGGCCCCATCGTACAGCTTTGCCATGTCCGGGTGAGCCGCGATGAAGCCCTGCAGTTGTTTCTCGGTGAGCTTGATCTGCTTGACCTCCTGCGCAGCCGCCACGCCTATGTCAAACAGAAGGCGAGCCAGAAGCGCCAAGAACAATACACCCAGAAGCCGCGACGCAGGGACATCGCGCGTCCGTCTTAAATGAAACAACATTGGCATGGCATCTCCATTTCGATGTCTGTTACCCCACAATCTTGGCCCCGGCATGACCGCGACGGCAGAATGCACATCTATATTCGAATAGCTCTTGCCCTTGCTGCAGCCGCGATTTCATTCACCCCGGCGTGGCCATGGGGCAATGATGGCCATCGCACCATCGGGATGGTCGCCGACTTGCTTCTTGCGAATGCTCCGGCAGCGCGCGATGCGGTGAGCCAAATTCTCGAGGGCGTAAGCCTCTCGGAGGCTTCGGTCTTTGCGGATTGCGCCAAGGGACCGCGCGTGTGCCAGCGTGTGCTCTCACCCGATGAGCAAGATTACGTGCAGGACAATCCGCAGCACGCCGTTTTTCATTACACGGATGTGGCCATCGCGCAGCGCCAATACCAGCTGGGAGCAGCGGGAACGCGAGCCGACGATGTGGTCCAGATTGCCAAACAGAGCATCAATATCCTACGCGGCCGAGCTCCAAACCAGGGTCCGGCGATGCTGAGCAAGAAGCAAGCCCTGTGGGTGCTGGATCACATGGTGGGCGACCTCCATCAGCCGCTGCATGTCGGTGCGCTCTATTTCGACGGGGATTGTGAGGATCCGGTTGATCCCAACGTAGTCGGAGCCGGGATGCCGGACTTTGGTATCGGGTCGCTGGTCGTTTCAACCCATGGCGGAAGTGATCTCAAGATGCGTAACGGTGAGAGCTTCCACGTCCGTTATTGGGATGAGGGCGTCGTCAGGGGTGCGATGCGGCTGCCGGAGGTCCACAGCAGGACAATTGCGGATTATGCACAGGCGATCATCAATCACCCGCCGGTCGGCTGGGAGACGACTGGCGACCCGCAGACCTGGCCCGAGCAATGGGCCACCGAAATACTGCCGCTTGCGGAAAGCGCGCTCACAGACATTGAGATTGGTAATGCGGTCAAAGCCAACTCACGGGAGCACAAGTGCACGTGGCCAGTGACCTTGCCGCGGGCCTATACGCAATGGGCCAATGAGCAGGCGCTCACGCAGCTGGGAAAAGCCGGCTTTCGGCTGGCGGGTCTGCTGCGTGCGATTTTCGAAAGTGAACCCTAACTGTCACAGCTAGCGATGAGGAGTCGTCATGACCGAAAAGACCGTCCCTGACGCAATCATGAATGCTGTGCAGGCAGGTCAGGAGTACCACGCCAAGGTCATGCAATTTGCCGCTGCGAACACGCAGGCGGCCCTCGACTATTTCCAAAAGCTTGCCGCGACCAGAGCGGCCTCGGAAGTGATCGAGCTCACCGCCACCCACCTGCGAGAGCAATCGGACAACCTGACCGCGCAGGCCAAGGAGCTGGCACAACTAGCCCAACAGTGGCTGTCAAAGAGTGGGGCGAGAAGCGGCCTTTGAGGGGTGTTCGCCGCCGTTCGGGTTCTTGCTCCTTCGCTTGCCGCGCGAGGGTTGCTGCGCGCGTGTCGCTGCCTTGCCACACCGCCGTGCAATTCGCCTGACGGTGTTCCCCGCCATGCAGCCGACGGTTAGATTACCTCATCCGGATCGCGCTGCATCTGTGGGGGCAATGCATGCGTTCTGCTCTTTTTGCCGGCACCGTCGCCGTGGTGGTTGCTGGTGCGTCCTTTCCATTGCAGGCCTTGGCGCAGGGGAGCATTGAAGAACGCCGTGCCTGCACGTCTGACGCCGTACGGCTGTGCCGTGAATTCATTCCGGACCCCGGCAAGATTGCAGCCTGCCTCACCGCCAGGAAGGCGGAGCTCAGCGACCTCTGCCGACCTTTCGTTCTAGGTCCTGCGAAACCTGCCGCCGCTGTCGCTGCGGCGGAACGGCCCCAGGCGAAAAGAGATCACGCCACGAAGGGCAGCAAGATTGTTCGCAGGACGATTAGGACAAGTGTCCCAACGGTCATCCGGGTGCGTCGCGTCACTGGCATGACGTTTGTGCGCACCATCGGGCAGCCGAGATTCGAACCTCGGGGCGGGAAACGAAGAGTGAAGAAGATCACAGCGATGTAACGATTGCGGCGGATTCCCGTGCACGCATTCGAACTCCAATCGATTAGGTCGGAGGCAAGCGGTAATGCAATGCCTGCGTAGGTTTTCCGCCGATCGTGCCTTGTACGTCACACCAGAGGCCGGACGATTGATGTAGAATTTTGTTGCTGTAAGAAGAGGTTGTGTGGGGATGACGGAAGCATGAAATCCTTGGTTCGCAGGCATTCGATTATCCTTGATGGTCACAAAACCAGCATCGCCCTCGAAGAGGCGTTCTGGACTGCGTCGAAAGAGATTGCTCACGAACGCGGCGAGGGCCTGCGACACCTGATCGACAGCATTAACGCCAATCGGCAGTTTGCGAACCTGTCATCAGCTATTCGCCTGTATGTCCTCTGGTACTACAAGGACAAATTCGCTCGGCGAGAGCGCTGTTTGAACAGCGAGAGATCTCTGTTCAGAAGGAAGCAACCCCGATCAATCCGAGGAGCGGTTTAAGAGGGTGAACGATTGCTGGGCAAAGGCCGCTGGACGAGGACGACCTCCCGGAGAAAGCTAAGCCAGAAAAATATGAAATAGAGCTGCTCAGTCCTCGCGAGCAATTCTTCTCACGCGCCGCAGATTAAAAATCGTATCCACCGCCTCAAGGAGGAGGCTGCGGATTTTTTCTGCATCCATCTCGAAGCTCTCGTGCTTGATGGATTCGGAAAGGACCAGCAGCCTCCGTTCGATCAGCAACGCTCCCCCCCTTAATCGCATTGACGGCTCTTAAAGTTGTCGGCCCGCTAATTTTGCAGTGCGCTATGAGGAAAAGTCCCAGCTTGCGGCCAAGGTTTTGAGGGACGACACGAAGAAAAATCGTCAGCGTAGAAAAAACTTGTTCGAATTGTGGCTTCCGACCGACGCTCGGACGAGCCGCAAGGAGGTCGCAGAGCTGCTTTGCAAGGACTGCAACGCCGTTCTGAACCGCAAGGCCCCTGATGGCGGTGCTGCGCTCTTGACCGGCGCGAGCAAGGCGAAGCTTGCAGGTTGTTTAAAGATCGTAGCAGGTAATCCGCGGGAATTGGTGGTCACGTTGCTTTGATAGCGCTCCAACTTCCGCTCAGCAATCTCCGCTTTGCAGGCTTGCGAAAGCTCGACCCGGCCGCCTGGGTGCGAGCCGCACAGCTTATTCGAGCTAACTGCGATGACCAGAGTACGTAAAAAAAAGCATCAATCGACTTCCTCACGACCGATCGGCACAATCCCACAATGAGTTTTGAGTAATTGGTGTCGGGAGTCGCAAAGTCTCGTCTAACAAAAGCATAAATGCCATATAACGATCGATAATCAAGTAACGAACAGATAAGCGTGTTACATTAATTGTTTGTAATTATTCGCTTGCGTCATAGCGATCATGCCTCAAACTGGACGCGCCGCAGCCAAGATCAGATTGCACGTGCGCATAGATACTTGTGCCGTTGTGGAGCCCATTTCTTGTAGTAAGCGGACCTGACAGGCACGAAATTTCGCCACGCAATTGCGGCAGCATCGACGCTGGTAACCGGCGAATTCTTAGAAGCGTGTCTCTCTCACAACAGACTCCAATTCTCAGTTAGAGTAACTGTTTGCCACGGGGCGGCAAGAGATATTTGTTATGGTTTCGGCCAACAGGAGGACGAGATGAAGAGGCTTTTACTCGCTAGCGCAATGACGACTGCTTTGCTTGGCGGCTCAGCCAACGCAGCCGACCTTGCGCGGCCGGCACCGGTATACGCTCCGCCCCCAGTGGTCGTTCCGCTGTTCACCTGGACCGGGTGCTATGTCGGCGGCAATGTCGGTGGCATCTGGGCAGCGGACAGCTGGAGCGATACGGTTTACGGAGGCTTCGGCAGCGGCACCGCAAGCGGCGCGCTCGGGGGTGCCCAGTTAGGTTGCAATTATCAGGTGGGCGCCTGGGTATTCGGCATCCAGGGCGACTATGACTGGACCAGCGCCAGCAGCAATACCGCCAACACCATCATTCCAACCTTTTTCCCAGGAATTGTCGGGCTCTCGGATTCGACGACGCACAACTCGCTCGGATCGGTGACCGGACGTGTCGGCTATTCCTGGGACCGCTTGCTCGGCTATGTGAAGGCGGGCGGCGCCTGGCTCAACAGCAACTACGCTTTCCAGGTCAACGGACTCAACGTCGCCTCCGACAGCGCGACGCAAAGCGGTTGGACGGTCGGTCTTGGCGCCGAATACGCCTTCCTGAACTGGCTCACGGGCTTCGTCGAATACGACTACTACGGCTTCAGCTCAGCCAGTCCGGCCGGACTGGTGTGCGGGGCGGCCGGGACATGCGGCTTTGTGACCAATACCATCGGCATCACGACTAGTGTCAATGTCGTCAAGGCCGGCATCAACTTCAAATTCGGCCCGGGAAGTTTCTGAACGCCGAGCATCTCAAGCCCTTCCGCTGCAAAACCTAGACGTCATAACTGCCGGAGTTTGTCGTTTTCAGCTCGGCTTAGTGGGAGTAGTCGCTGCGCATGTATCGCTGCCTCGAAATGGGTGCGCATCAGTTTGAATTTGTTACAGTTGAATTTGTTACAGTTAGACAAATAGCCAGCATTCTGCGATAATACGTAGCCAGCATTCTGCGATAATGCGCGATGGGGCCTCCGTTCCAATACATACATCTTTTGCTTGCCTTGGCTGTTGGTATTGCGGCTGGTATTGGCTTCATGGCAATGATCCAGCGGACTGGCTCCTCCTCCGCTACGTCTTTCGAAGAATGCATGCTCCAGGAGATGCGCGATCAGCCTCCAACCGCGGGCGAATTTGCTTTGGTATTATGCAACCGTCGATTCGGCCAAAGGCGTCCGAGGTGAAAACCTGACGCCGACGTGATCGGCGCGCCGTTAATAGCCGGCACTCGGTACAATTGCCACCCAATTCGTCTGAGCTGTCAGCCTCGGTCGGTTGGCATCATTTTCTTTGCGCCCTCGCTCCCCAGCAGCATCTCGTAGATGAGCACCGCCACGCCAACGACAATGGCCACGTCGGCGATATTGAACACGTACCATCTGAAATTAAAGCTCGTCGTCGTGATGTGAAACAGCACGAAATCGGCAACCGCGCCATAGGCCAGCCGGTCGATCGCATTGCCGATCGCGCCGCCGATGATAAGGCCAAGCGCCACCGCCGTGAGCCGCGAGGAGGCGCGCGCAAGCCAGATCCACAGCAGCACCGCGGCAATCACCTTGATCGCGAGCAGCGCCCACTGGCCGAGCGGGCCTTCTTGCGGGAACAGGCCGTAGCTGATCCCGGTGTTCCAGGTGAGCACGAGGTCGAGAAAGGGCGTAAGCGCAATCGGCCCGTGGGAGGCGAGATCGGTCACGAAGATGAGCCAGAGCTTGCATGCCTGGTCGAGCACCGCCGCGGCCACCGCCACCGCGAGCCCGAGCGCGGTGAAGGGGCCCCATATCACGGAGCGGCGCGGGAGCGTGTCCAGGGAGCTCACCATTTGAGCGCGTCATTACGCACAGTTGAAGCTCCCCGCAACCACCGAAACCGATACTTCCGATGTCGCAAAGCCGGGAGTGTTCGCATTATGGGCCTCGTCACTATTTTTCCTGCAGGTCAGCCACTCGGCGATGATGCCGTGCTCGCACGCTGGATCCAATGGTAGCGGCGTTCAGCGGGTAAGGTCCACCAACGTGAATCTAAACAGGCGCCTTTTGGCTTGTTCCAAGCGCACGTGTCACGGCGTCGGGGTCTTTCGCAATGACAGCGAGCAGAACTTGTGCCGCCTTATCGGGCCGATGGGCACCCTGCTCCCAATCGCGCACGGTCCCAAGCGGGAGATGAAACCGCGCCGCGAATTCCTCCTGTGTCAGCTTCAATTTCCTGCGCAAGGCTGCCACCGTCGGCACGCGGCGCGCACGAGCGAGCTGGGCCTTGCTGGCCGGCGGACAATCGGGATCGGACACCGCGGCGCGGTGGCGCTTCGCCTCACTCATCGCATCGAAGGCGCGCCAATCGCTCTTCGGTGGTTTCTTCGGATTGAGCCTAAAGCTCGTGATATTTCCTTTTTTCATGTGGTTCCGCTCCTCTGGCGGATATGATACGAACGACGTCGCCCCGTAAGGTGTACGTGACGAAGAGCATGCGACCGTCGACAAGACCGATGGCATTGCAGCGCAGCTCGCCATTGTTATCGAAATCATCGAACTCGATAACATAGGGATCCAGGAACACCTTCGCGGCAGTTCGGAAATCGATACCGTGCTTCCTGCGGTTGGCTTGCTCCTTGGCAGTATGCCACTCGAAGTCCATGGCCGAGCCTTGGTTCCTCATATACTGATATTCAGTATTCTTCGCAAGGCACCGCCCAAGGAGGACCCGCCGAAGTCGAAGGACAGGGAATTGCTTTCGTGACCAACGAGAGCTGCACCAGAATTAAGCCGGCTGCTCCGCCTGCGCTCGCCGGGATTGCGTCGCGCCAGCGCACTGAGCGCGCGCTGTTCTGGCTCATGGTGGCGGGGCTCGCATGGTGTCCGTTCTGGCTTGGCAGCAACGACCTCATCGCCTGGGGGATCAACGCGATCATCTTCCCCGCACTCACTGCGCTTTATGAGCTCTCGCTGCTTGTGCGCCGCGAAAGCCATCCGGTTGGCAAAAAGCAGATCGGCATTGCCGCTGCCCTGTTCGGCGCGGTGGTCGCATTCGTCCTGGTACAGAACTACACCGGTGCGCCGTCCGCGATGGCGCAGCCAATCTGGCAGATGGCGGCGCAAGCCCTCGAAAGAAGCGTTTCGGGCAGCATCAGCGTCAACCGCGATCTCACCACTCTCGCGCTCCTTCGGCTGGTCACGGCCGCAAGCGTGTTCTGGCTTGCGCTTCAGCTCTGCCGAGAGGTAGGCCGCGCCTATCTTCTGCTCAGTGCCAGTGCGCCGATCGCGGCCGCTTACGCGGTCTGCGGGCTCATCGCCTTTGCAGTGGCGCCCGGCTACGTAAAGTCGACCTTCGTCGATCCCGATTCCTACGCGACCTATACGGGCATGGCGCTGATTGTTGCCTGCGGGCTCATCCTGCGCCGCTACCGGCACGAGGTAGTCAGCGAGGGCGGCCCGGCACGCTTTCGGATCGCATCCTTCATCGAGGTCACCGGCCGGCAGGGCGCGTTGCTGCTCACCATCGGCTTCGTCATTGCCGCTTCGCTGCTGCTTTCCGGTTCGCGCGGGGGAATTCTCGCGACCGCGCTCGGCCTCTTCGTGTTCGGCACCCTTTCCGTGCAGCGCCGGCGCAGCGCCGTGCAGGATCGCCGGGAGATGATCGTGTTCGTGGCCGTGCTGGTGGCCGCGGTCTTCCTCGCCATCGGCGACGCCTTTCTCGGGCGGATGGCGGAGCAGGGAATGGGCGACGAGAGCCGCATGTCCCTCTACCGCGTCATCATGGGCGCGATCGGGCATTCACCCGCTTTTGGATTCGGCTACGGCACATTCGCCGATGTTTTCCAGCTCTACCGCGACCGCTCGCTCAGCGTGCACGCCCAATGGATGATGGCGCACAACACCTATCTCGAAGTGTTCCAGGACCTCGGCTTTCTCTTCGGGGGCCTGCTGATCGCGAGCATTGCGCTTCTCGCCTATCAGACCCTGAAAGGCGCAATCGCACGGCAAACAGATGGGACCGTGCCGTGCGTCGTTGCCGGCGTCGCAGCTTTGGTCGGCGTGCATTCGCTCGTGGGCTCCAGCCTGCAGATCCAGGCGGTAACGCTGACCTTCGCAGCCCTTCTGGGCGCGGGCGTCGCACAGTCGGTGAGCGCGCAGTCGGCGGTGCGAACGGTTCGCGGCGCGCGATTTGTCACGCTCATCGTGGTCACCGCATGCGGCTTGGTGATCTGGAAGGGTTGGGACATTGTGGGCTTTCGCCTCGCGCAGGCGCGCGCGCAAGATCGCGCCGAAGCCGCACGCTCCTGGACGTCGGTCCGGGGCGTTGCTTCCTACGCACTCGACGCACTGGTTTCCGCCCCGCTTGAGCCGATCAACCCACAGACGGTGGCACACCGGCTCGATGAAATCGGCGCCTTGCTCTCCGTGCAGCCGCTGGCCTCCGCGCACTGGCTCTCATTATCCGCCATGCGGCGTCTTGCCGGACAGCCCATGGAGAAGGTGCTTGCAGCCTTGCGCCTGTCGTTCTCGACCGGACCGAACGAAGGCGGGGTGCTGCTCGAGCGCGCTATGTTTTGCCTGTCGCTGTGGGAGGATCTGCCGACCGATATTCAATGGCGCGTCGCAAAGGACTTGGCCGTTCCAGGCTACTCCGATCCGGACAAAGCCAAGCTTCGCACCGTCATCTTGTCGCAGCCGCAGAGTGTGCGTACGTCGGTGCGCGACCTCATGCGCGAGCAGGGCGCTGCCTCGGCAGAGCGCCTTTCGGAGATGGGATTGTGAGCAGGCCGCATCGGCGCCAGGGGGCCGGGGTGGCGGGGTCAACGGCTGCTAGTCGCACAATGGCGATCGTGTTTCCTGTTGAGCGAAGGAGCGCGCATGCCCCATCTTCCCAAGACGGTAATATATACCTGATCTTGTAGGACGGTGAGAGTATCGCTCCGCAGCAAGTAACTGTTGTCATATAACTATCACATCACTCATGCGCTTGCTGGTATTGCTACGAGGGTTGAGTAAGCGCAACATGCCGATGGCTTTCCGTCGCCGGCTCCTCGCATGCCAGACGGACAGGTTTGCTCCTGTTTCGGTGACAGAGAGGAGAAGCCGCCATCGCCATCAACCTTGTCTCGCAATGCAGTTCCTGACCCCAGCAGTACAACTGAGGAGAAAAGTCCATGTCTGACAAATCGAGTTTTTCACCAGATGAATGGAAGCTCTTGCTGGAGAGCGTGATGATGGCGGGCATCGCAGTCACCGCAGCCGACCCAAGCGGATTGTGGGGACTCCTGAAGGAAGGATTTGCGAGCAGCAGCGAACTCGTGAAGGCCAAGATGGACCCTGCGGCAAACCCGCTCATCAAGGCAGTTGTCTCCGATTTTGACACTTCCCAGGGACGCAGCACCGCGCGCGATGGGTTGAAAGAAAAGCTCCGAGGTTTAAAGCCAACCGAGATCACCGCCAAATGTATTGAGACGCTGCGACAGGCCGGCGCGGTGCTCGACGCGAAAGCCCCGGGGGATGCAGCCGCCTTCAAGGGATGGCTGCGCCAGATCAGCCAACACGTCGCTGAGGCAGCCCCCGAGGGCGGCTTTCTGGGTATCGGCGGGCTGCTAGTAAGCGATGCCGAGAAGGCTACGCTGGCACAGATCTCAAATGCGCTCAAACTAGCGGCGTGAACCGCCAACGCAATGGCCGATGCTCTTGAACGAGCGCGTCTCGTCAGGTTTGTCGGTTGTGTTCTAGCTTTCCTGCCTGCCTGAGGCTCCCGGATACAACGCCACCGCTCTCAGCAAGCTTGGTCATAACTTCCTTGTGCAGCCAGATATTCATTTTCGCTGAGCCATCGAGCTTTCCGGTATAGCCAAGCTCCTTGGCCAATTCCCTGCGGGCATGCAGGCTGCTGTCGAGCTTGAGCGTTTTCATCAGGTCTACGATGGAGTGGCGCCAATCGAATTTCTCTCGGTGCTCGCCGGCGAGTTTTGCGATCATGGCCTCCAATTCTGCTTTGGTCATCGACTTGCCCGTGGCAGGTGCCGAGGCTTCGGGTGTCGATTGCGGCGTGGCCGCGCTCGTGCCCGCTTTGGCCGAATGACCATGGCCAAAAATCGCCCTTGCGATATTGCCAAAAATGCTCATCGAATCTCTCCTCTCGACATTTAGTTGCGCTACGCCGGTAGATAGAGCGACGAGTTCTTGCGCGAAACGTCGAATCGACTCCGTCAGTTGTTGCCAGCGGGCTTAATGGCTGCCCTCAAGCTGGCCGTGTCCCCCTTGCCAGCCGGACGATCCAGATCAGCAAGCATGCGCCTATGAAGCCGGCAATTAGGTACCCCAACCATCCTCCAAGAACGATCCCAAACGCGCTCAAAATAGCGTCGGCAATGGCAGCCCCGACCATGCCAAGCACAATATTCATCAGCAGCCCCATGTTACTCTTCATGAACTGCCCTGCTAGCCATCCTGCGATGCCGCCTATGATGATACCCGCGATCCAACCCACCCCCATGGCTCATCTCCCGAAAACGATGCACCTTGCACCGGCATTCTCTAACGGACGAAGGCCGATAACAAGGGCCGATATACTTTTGCCCTGGGAGTCTGGACTTGCCCCGATTTGGTGGACAGTTGAGGGCTTGGGATCAGGGTATTTGGTCTGAGCATTTTAGCGCCGGTCACGCCAGTGAGGTTGCCGCCGGGGCGATTGAGGGAGACGACGACGCCGAGTTCCACGGGATTGTTTGGGGCGGCCAAGACAATCGGAAGCGCAGCAATCGCTCTCTTTGCAGCCAGCCCAGTGGCGCCGCCGCCGAGCGCTGCGATTGCCACAACGCGACGGCAGACCAACTCATCCGCCAGAGACGCTAGCTCCGATTCGTTGTTTGACCCTCGCTGGGCAACTTGCTTGGGCGGCACATCAGTCAGTGGAGGGTAGGAAAATCTGGGTCATTCGCCCATCTCAGATGACCGATGACTCTCTCCCCAGCCGCTCCCCTCTCGTGATCATATAAATTCCGGTGCCAAGGTGGCCATCCCAGATGACCGATGACTCTCTCCGCAACCGCTCCCCTCTCGTGATCATATAAATTCCGGTACCAAGGCGGCCATCCCAGATGACCGATGATCCTCTCCCCAACCCAACCCGTTGACCCATTTTCGCGGAAAGCAGCTGTTGGCTCAGAGGATCCGGTACATAACAAGTGCATCAACATACCCGTGGATTGGATGCTGGAACGCGGCTGGCAAGCGCCCAACGATCTCGAATCCTAGTGACTGCCACAGCCGCACGGCGCGCTCATTCGTACTGATCACAAAGTTGAACTGCATCGCTCGATAACCCTGGGATCGGGCGTACTCTAGCGAATGCTCGCACATCCGCCGTGCAACTCCCCGCCCGGTGGCGGCGGTATGGGTCATGTAGCCGCAGTTGCACACATGGCGCCCACCACCAGCCTGATTTGGCCGCATGTAGTAAGTGCCGAGGATGACGCCGTCCTCTTCGGCTACGAACGTCTCTTTGTCAGGCCCCATCCAATAAGCCAGTGCCTGAGTCTCGCTCATGTCAGGGTCGAGCGCGTACGTAGTCCCTTCACAAATTATCGGGAGGATGATTGCTGCAATAGCCGGGGCATCACTGCCTTTGGCCTTTCTAATTTGCATGCCCGAAGCTAGATGTTGTCGGTCTGAGAACCCCCCCTTTGGCAGCCCTATGTCAGCTTCCGCCAGCACCGGACAGATGCGGGGGCGATGTTTGGTCTTGCATGGGCGGGGGCGGCACAGGCGGGGGCGCAGCCAATGGCCACGAGACTCGTGATAGCATGTGGAACGCCACTCAGAAAACTTCTTTCGGGCAGGGATCGATGATAGCCCTGAGTTCGGGGCCGTTCACCGTCTTCATGTCGGCGGTAAGCCCGCCGTGGCGGTCGATCCATTTCTTCACTGTCTCCGGGTAGTAGGCCAGCATATCGGCGGTAGCCCAATAGTTCGTCACCTTGATGCCGAAAGTGTAGGACGTGTCGAAATGGGCCGTGTGAAAGCCGAGGCTCGCGCGTGGGGTGGCGCAGATCCGGTTGAGCGGGACGATGCCGAGCACCAGCGTGCAGGCGGAGTTGCAGACGCCGTCGATGATGACCCGCTCGCCACGGTCGCGGATAGCGGCGTATTTGAGCTTGTACTGATCGATGAAGCCGCCGTAGTCCTTGCGGATGCGATAGTCCGCGAGCGCGGCGCCAGCGGCTCCGGCGATTACGCTTCCCGCGCACACGACGGACAAGAAGAAATTGAAAGGATGCAACCCCGGCCCCAACGCCCGATACGCCGTGCGATCATGGCTGCGTAGTCCGGCAAAAATTTGACGCGCGCGCCCCGCTCCATATCCCCCCTGCAAAACGGGGCGGCTGAGGTTCTCTCCTTTCTGAACGCGCGAGCCTGCTCGCCTCATCCCCCATGGGTTTGCCTACATCCCATGGGTGTCCTTACCCACCCACGTTGACACCAAGGGCGCTTTGCAGACTCTTTGGTGTCCATCATAAGGCCGATAAGCCGAAACAGCCGCCATGTCGGTTCCTAGAGCCACCCGATCGCTATGAGGCAGACAAAATTCAGGACAAAAATGATCAAGGATCGCAGTAACGATCAAAAACAGATAGCGCAGAACCGTCAACATTGCACACTCCGAGGCTCACTCTCGATTATACTGCGAAGGCGAGTCTGTTGCGATTTTCCGGTGCGAATCCTAGATTCGCAGGAGTAGGACAACGTCCAAGCACGGCAACGGCGGCGCAAGGATCAATCCTGGGGGTCATTCGCCCATCCCAGATGACCGATGACTCTCTCCCCAACCGCTCCCCTCTCGTGATCAAAAAAACCGGGCCCCAGGGAGTATGCTTCATCGGCTCTCTTGCGGAGGTGGATTGGCGCGCCGCTGATAGAGGTAGACGATCATTTCATGCGCCGCATCCGCAATAAGCTGGTCACGATGCGAACCACAATAATCAGCCACCCAGTTGATCACCTCGACCTCGGTAAGCCCTTGTGCCAGATCCCCGCCAACCACCGGTGAAAATGAAAAAGCCTCGTTGTATGCGGTGAGAAACCCATGCACCCAGGAAATGACCGTATTGCCGAACATCTGATTGGCCCACGGTCCCTTCTCCATCTCGGCAACGAAGCTCCCGCATATCACGCGCGCACCTCCACCCGGGGCCTTGTAATATCCGGGTTTTGGCTGCGGAGCCTGGGGAGACGGCAGCTCCGGGGCGCCCACCGATGGCGTCAGTGTGCCGAGGAGGATAGCGGCAAGGGTGCACGCAAATTTTCGTCGCATGGCATGCTTTCCTTAGGTAAAGGCGCACGATGGGCGAAAGGACCCATCGGATTGGTGACGCTCGATACCGACAGCGCCTTCGCACCGGATTGGCGCATTCTGTTTACAGGAGAGCGCCCGGCCCGCAACAGCCGCGACGCGGCCTGCGTGGTTGGTGGTAAAGACCGAAGAACGTGTCATGTCTTGTTTCCCGGTATATCCCTCCGGGTTGTACCAACTGTCAGCGATTGCCGTCATCCCGCGCGCGGTATGCTCCGGAGCGTGGGAAGGCCGATAAGATAGCTCATGATTGCGCCATGCCGTTGAGTAGAAAGTGGTCAGCCTGCGGGCTGTCATTCATTCTCGTAAGACTCCCACTCCTTCAGATCTTCGGACGGGTCGCGACATGCAGGACAAGGCACGTCGTCGACTTGTTTATCGTAAGTAAGCTTTTTTTTGCTGCGTTCCTGCAATTGCAACTTCTGTACTGCGCGCACCATAGCACGCTCCGCGCGATAACCGGTGTACTGCTCGCTCAATGCGTCCAGCTCCAAAATCTCTGCTGGCGTTCGCTCAAACGCCGGCTTCCACCTCAATTGATCCTGTCGCCTTGGCCAACTCTCCCCATCTTCACGAGCTCGCTGGCAAAGTCGATCAAGCTCTCGTTGTTCAGCTGCACTGCGATGTATTCGAACTAGCTCTTGAATACGTTGTCTACGCTGGCCACGTGGACTTTGGTAGTACACCAGATATCGTGCTGTTGCCTGGTGTTCCTCGTCCTCTTCTGCTTCGCTCAGTTCCCTTTCAGTCTCAGAACGGTAGCGCCTCCAGCTTAGCTCATCCATGCGCTGGTAATCAGCTGCTGCTTGAGCCGCTCCGTATCTAGGCGGGCAACGAATCTCACCTGCGATTCGTATTATTTTCTCCCAAAGGCGTTCCTGTAGGGATGCCATTCGAGGGTCGTAAGTCTGATAAAGTCGCCACAGTTCCTTCGCCACGTCTCGATCGATGACGAAGAATTTCTTGGCATTGGCCTCACGCTCAAGTTTATCGACGCGTCTTGTTAGAGCTCGACTCATTAGCTAACTCCTTACCTTTGCGCGCTAGCCATCGCCTCGATCTCGGCCAGCAACGAGCAATGACAGGTTGAGGCATGCGCAATAGATGTTCTCTGGAGAGAAGATGTGCAGCGCCTGTTCACGTCTTGCGCTCCTTTTCCAAAGCATCCACCCTCGGTTCGAGACCCGCGGTTTCGACCAGTTTCACATGACTCATGAGCAATCCCATGAATTGAGCCGCTTCGTTGAGCGAAATTTGACCGCGGGCGGTGGCAGCCAGCAGCGCCGTGGAGGCCGCACGCGCGTCAGAAGCGGTCACGATCTTGGTAACATCAAATTCGATTCCGCGCTCGCGGTGGCGTGGCCAGAGCCTGTCGAGCAACGCGCGCAACAATGGGGAATCTCCCTCGAGTGCTTTCTGCACGGCCCTCTCTGCGAGCGCTTCAGCTTGGTTTTCAATCAGCGCTTCAACGTACTGCGTCACGCGATTGCGCGACCCCTTCGGGCGGCCGAGCGGGTTCCCGCTCTGCCCGGGTAGGAATGGCCGTCCGCGCGGTTTCGCTGCATTGTTCTCGATTTGGGCAGGAAGCTGCGCCGCCAACTTCACCAACGTGGGCAGATTGCTTGCGATCGGGTCTTCATTCGGATGCTCGGCAGGCGCGATCGCAGGTGAGTCGGAAATCGCTGCCGATAACTGCTGCCCCTGATCGACCGCCGACCCGTTCGACTGTGCGCATTGTGCATCAGCAGCGGGCGGGAAAAATTGCGAGCCAGCACTCTCAGATGACTGTGCGCCTTGCGCGAGCGCAGACGCGCTCGAAGTTTCAGCTGATAATTCCGCTGGCGCCGACGCAGACGACGCAGCAAGTTGCGCCGACGATGCTGCATCAGCATTCGCCGGCAGCTCTAAGCTGGGATCCATAGTGTCCATGACACGCCCTCCAAAATGTTGAATGCCGAAATTGGCAAACTGGCCATCTTGGACGAAATCGGAGCGTCTCCCCAAAGAAGATGAAAAAATATTTCGATGCCGTTCTAAGGAACTAATTTGGGACCGTCCTGTAAGTTGAAATTATAAATGTATTTCAACTTTTGATTGTTAATCTGCCGAGGTCTCGCTGTTAATACAGCACGTTTACAGCAGGGAGCCCCCAGGAAGCCCCCGGGCATCCGCGGGTCACTGGGACTGCCCCCCAAGCAGTCAATGGGCCCGCCCAAGGGGCCGCCCTAGGGTCACCCACCGGCCCCGGGTGACCGATGACCGCTTGCGACAGCTGCTCCCCTCTCGTGAAGATCAAGCAGAACGAGCCGCAAAGCGTGGCCAAGCGGTTGCGGGTGGACTTGCAATCGGCAACCGGCATGGCGATCAATGAGGCGACCGAAGCCTGATCCTGGAGAGGACCTCAAATGAGTGCCCGCCGTGCGACCATCCGGGTGATCAACCCCAACTCCAATGAGCTGGTTACCCGCAGCATCGATACTGCGCTCGAGGCGCTGCGGTTCGAGGAGGGGCCGGAGATCGTGTGCACCACACTTTCCCAGGGTCCGTTCGGCATCGAGACTCAGGCCGATGTCGAAAGCGTCGTCATGCCACTGCGGGCGCTGGTCGCGGCGGACAATGCGTCGGACGCCTTCGTGATCGCCTGCTATAGCGACCCGGGGCTGCACGTCTGCCGCGAAGGCACGACGCGCCCGGTGTTCGGAATTGCCGAATGCGGTGTGCTGACCGCGCTGGCGCGTGCAGGCTCGTTCGGCGTCATCGCCATCGGCCAGCGCTCAATCCCGCGCCACATGCGTTATCTGCGCCAGATGGGGCTCATCGATCGGCTTGCCGGCGAGCGCCCGCTCAACATGTCGGTTGCGCAGACGGCGAGCGGGGAGGGGACGCTCGAGCGCATGATCGAGGTTGGGCGTCAGCTCAAAGAAGAGGACGGGGCGCAAGCGGTGGTGATGGGATGCGCCGGCATGGCGCGTCACCGGCATCCGCTGGAAGACGCGCTCGCAATTCCCGTGATCGATCCCACGCAGGCGGCGGTCACCATGGCGATCGGCGCGGTGCAGGTGGCGAACGCAATGTGATGATGCCCGTTTCGGCTTCGCACTGTGGTGGTTGTGGTGGCTTACGGCGGGGGAACCACGCCAGCTTGGCTGGTGATGCGGCCATAATGCTCGATGCGGCGGTGGCGCTTGAAATCGAATATCGTCTCCTTGCCGAAAATCGTCGCGTCGAGATCGCAGTCCGCGGCGATGAGCTCGTCGCCCTCGGTTGCCGCCTCCGCGACGATCTCGCCGTCCGGGTTGACGATGACGCTGCCGGCAATCATGGGATGGCCGTCCTCGCAGCCGCTCTTCGCCACCGCGACCACCCAGGTCGAATTCTGATAGGCCCCCGCCTGCAGTGTGAGCCGGTGGTGGAACAGACGTTTCTTCGGGCCCTCGTCCGATTTCTGCGAATTCATTGACGGCGTGTTGTAGCCGAGCACGATCAGCTCGACCCCCTGCAATGCCATGACGCGATAGGTCTCCGGCCAGCGGCGATCGTTGCAGATGCACATGCCGAGGATGCCGCCCATGGTGCGCCAAACGGGGAACCCGAGGTCGCCCGGCTCGAAATAGCGCTTTTCCAGATGCTGGAAGGCGCGCCCGGGATCGTATTCCGAATGCCCTGGCAGATGCACTTTGCGATATTTGCCGACGATCTTGCCGTCGCGGTCCGCCAGGATGCATGTATTGAAGTGATGACCGTCGGGCGTGAGCTCGGCATAACCGAACGAGAGCGCGATGCCGTATTGAGCGGCCTTCTCGAACAGAGGACGCGTGGCGGCGCCGGGCATCTCGCGCTCGAACCACGCATCGATCTCGCTCGCATCGGTCATGTACCAGCGCGGAAAGAACGTGGTCAGCGCAAGCTCCGGATAGACGACGAGATCGCAGCGCTGCGACTTCGCCTCATCGAGAAGATCGAGCATGCGCGATACCACGAGCTGCCTGCTGTCGGCCTTCTGAATGGGGCCCATTTGAGCGCCGCCGATGCGCAATATTCGAGCCACGGGCTGCTCCTCCTGCGATGGGTGATTACGTTGCGATCCGCCGCTCGAGCCGGCTCACGAGCCGCACGATCGGCCACAGCATGATCAGGTAGATTGCCGCCGCCAATACGAGCGGCGAGCTGTTGAACGTGACGGATCGCGCCATATCGGCGGAATACAGCAGTTCAGGCAGCGCGACAACGCTGGCAATCGAGGTGAGCTTCACCACTTCCACGGTATTGGAGACGAGATCGGGAAGCACGTTGCGCATCGCCTGCGGCAGAACGACATAAGCCAGCGTCTGGGAGAGCGTGAGGCCGGTGGAGCGCGCAGCGTCCCATTGGCCAAGCCCGATGCTTTCTATGCCGGCGCGGTAAATCTCGCCATAGTAGCTCGACGTGTTGAGAAGGAACGCGATACCGACGGCGGCAAACGGCGATGGTCGCAGGCCCGCGAACGGCAATCCGGAATAGACGAAGATCAGCAGGACCAGCGGCGGAACGGCGCGAAAGAAATCGATGGCGACGACTGCCGCCCAGCGCACCGGGGAGAGCGATGTGCGCGACAGCAGCGCAAAGGCGAGCCCTCCCGCGAGCCCAAGCGGAATGACTATGAGGCAAATGACGATGGTTTGCCGCAGGCCCATGAGCAGGAGCGGCAGCGCCCTCTCCATGATCGCCAGGTTGAAGAACTGCTGGCCGATTGCTTCCATCACGCTCTCCGCCAGGAGAAGCGGGTTTCGAGAAAGCGGCCGAGCGCCACGACCGGGATAAACAGCATCACATAGGCAATTGCGCCCATCATGAGGGGAGTGGCATTGCCGGAGAATGATTGCGCGGTCGTTGCCTGGTTGAGAATCTCGCCCACCCCGATCACCGTGCCGAGCGCCGTATTCTTGGTGATGGCGATGGTGCGGTTGGTGATCGGCGGCACGGTCAGGCGCAGTGCCTGCGGCAGCACGACATAGATGAGCGTGCCGAGAAAGCCGAGGCCGGTCGACCGCGCCGCCTCCCATTGACCCTTCGGCACCGACAGGATACCTGCCCAGAAAATCTCCTCGCAGAATGCGGCGAGCACCAGCGAGAGCACAAGCCACAAGACCGCAAACGACGGCAGATTGATCCCGACATTGGGCAGGCCGAAATAGACCAGCAGGACCAGCACGAGCGGCGGCAGGGCGCGAAAGATATCGGCGAACAGGACGATCAGCGCGCTCGCCGGCAATACGCGAAATGAGCGCGCGACCGCGAGCAACAGTCCGAGCGAAATTCCCGTGAGCACGACGGCCGCGGCAATCTCGATCGTCACCGCCATGCCCTGCATGATGGTCGGAAAATATCGCTCGATCAGCTCCCACTTGAAGAACGCGTCGAGAAAGCCGAACCCGCGGTCCATCGTTGCCTCAGCGCGTGAGCTCGGCAAGGAACGCGCGCGTGCGGCTCTCCCTGGGCTGCGCAAAAATCTGCTCGGGGGAGCCCTCCTCCACGACTGCACCGTGGTCCATGAAGATGACGCGGTCGGCGGCATCCCGCGCAAAGCGCATCTCGTGGCTCACGACCAGCATGGTCATGCCGGCGCGCCTGAGCTCGCGCATGACATTGAGCACGCTGCCGACCAGCTCCGGATCGAGCGCCGATGTCGGCTCATCGAACAGCATCAGCTTCGGCTCGAGCGCGAGCGCGCGGGCGATGGCAACGCGCTGCTGCTGGCCGCCGGAGAGCTCCGCCGGATAGGCGCGCGCCTTCTCGGCGAGCCCCACCCGATCGAGCGCGGTGAGCGCGCTCTGCTCCGCCTCGACGCGTGGCTTGCGCAGCACCTTGACCAGCGCCAGGGCAACGTTTCCGAGCGCAGTCATGTGCGGATAAAGATTGAACGACTGGAACACCATGCCGATGCGGCGCCGCATGGCATTGATGTCGGTCGAAGCGGCCATGATGTCCACGCCGTCGACCCGGATCGAGCCGCTGGTCGGCTCCTCCAGGCGGTTGCAGCATCGCAGCAGTGTGCTCTTGCCCGAGCCCGAAGGGCCGATGATGAAGACCAGCTCCTGCGGGAGGACGGCGAGGTCGATGCCGCGCAGAACTTCGAGATGATGGAAACTCTTGCGCAAGCCGCGGATATCGAGGATCGGCGGCCTCTCCGCTGTCATCGACGGTTGCCGGTCGGCAGGAGCGAAGCCCCAAGATAATCAGCTGCACGCGGGCGTATGCGGGGTCGGATCATAACCCGGCATGTCCGGGACTCCGTAGCCGGGAAAGACGGTGACCGCAGCCGAGCCGGGCGCCGGCGCCAGGCCGAACCATTTTTTGTGCAGCTTCGCCATCGCGCCGTCGAGCTTGATGCACTCTATCGCGTTCTCGATGGTCTTGCGCATTTCCGTTGAGTCCTTGCGGAGCGGGGCGGCCCAGACAAGCCCCGTCGAGTAGAGGTACGATAGCTCGACCTGCGGATTGTTCTTCGCGGCCCACGCGATGACGGTATTGCCGGCAACGTTGGCGTCCGCGCGCCCGGCGAGAACCGCCTGCACGGCATCGGTCTGCGTGCCGAACGATTCGACCCTCCAGCCTATCTTGCCTTCGAGCTCGCGTGCCCACGAGTCATAGACCGAGCCCTTGTTCACCGAGACCGTCTTTCCCTTCAGGTCTTCGAGCTTGGTCACCTTGGGCGAGCCCTTCTTGATCAGGAACTGAAAGTCGGTGTTGAGGTAACCCTCGGTGAACAGCATGTTGTCGGCGCGTTCCTTGGTCACCGTGGTCGGTGCAATGAGAAAATCATAGGTTCCCGCCTGCAGGGCGGGGATAAGGCCGGAGAATTGCGCCGCATCGATGATGATCTTGCGATGAAGCCGCCCTGCGATATCGTTTCCGAGATCGATGTTGAAACCCCCGTAGCCGCCGGAGAGGCTCGGAAACGCGTGCGGGGCAAAGGTCCCGTCGATCCCGGTGTGCAACGGCGGCAGCTCCTCGCCCGACAATGGCGAGCAGGCAAGGAGCAGCACGGTGCATGCCAGCGCACGCGCATATCGCATGATGAACCTCATTCATGAGCCCCGGCCGCATCAGTGCGCAAGGGTGAGGCAACTATAGCGATCAGGTGCGGCCGAACAAGGCGAATGCGCAGGCAACGGATCAAACCGCTTGCTCAACTCCAGTGCACTTGGGCGCGACGCGTTGGAGGGAACGGGCGCCTCGGTTGCTCTTCGGCTGGTGAAAGCTGTAGATAAGGACCCGATCTTCGCCTCTTGAACAGGGTGACAGTGATGGGCCATCTGCTCGATGCTGCTGCGAAAGGCGTGTACGCCATCTCGGCGACGCCTTTCACCGACGCAGGCGAGATCGACTGGGCGAGCCTCGACAGCTTGATCGACTTTTATCTGCAAGGCGGGGTGAGCGGGCTCACCATTCTGGGCATGATGGGCGAGGCCCAGAAGCTGAGCGAGGAGGAATCCGCCGAATTCACGCGGCGATATTTGCAGCGGGTCGATGGTCGTGTCCCCGTCATTGTCGGGGTGTCGAATCCGGGCACCGCCAATCTCGTCAGGCTGAGCAGGACTGCGATGGAGGCCGGCGCTTGCGGCGTGATGGTGGCGCCGCTTACCGGCCTGAAGACCGAAGCTCAGATTTTGGCCTATTTCAGCGACGTGATCTCGATGCTCGGGGACGAGGTTCCGGTCGTCTACCAGGACTACCCGCAGTCGACGCAAGCCGACATCTCAGCCCAGAGCTTCCTGAAAATCGTCGACGCGCATCCGAGCGTGGTGATGTTTAAGCACGAGGATTGTCCAGGCCTGCGGAAGCTCACGCAGGTGCGCAAGGCCTGCGACGGGAAGACGAGGCGCTATGTCAGCATCCTGGTCGGCAACGGCGGGTTATATGTTCCGCAGGAGCTGCGCCGTGGCGCCGACGGCGTCATGACCGGTTTTGCCTATCCCGAGATGCTGGTCTCGGTATGCGCGTTGTTCCGGAGCGGGCGCGGCGAGGAAGCCGAAGACCTGTACGATATCTACCTGCCGCTGGTGAGACATGAGCAACAGCCCGGATTTGGGCTTGCTGTGCGCAAGGAGATCCTGCGGCGGCGAGGCGCAATTCGCTCGGCTGCGGTGCGTGCGCCGGGTCCCGGGCTCGACGCAGACGACATGCGCGAGCTCGACCTCCTGCTCGCTCGTCTCGAGGCGCGTCTGGCGCAACGCGGAAATGTTGCGCATCGCGCCGTCGCCTAGAGAACGAGTGCCATGACCGACTACGATCTTGTCGTGCGCAACGGAACGCTGGCGACTGCGTCCGACGTATTCCGTGCCGACATCGGGATTGTCGGTGGCCGGATCGTAACGATCGGCGCAAAATTGGGCAGCGGCCGCCAGGAGATCGATGCCGAGGGCCACATCGTCACTCCCGGCGGCGTGGACAGCCATTGTCATATCGAGCAGCGCTCCTCGATGGGCGTCATGACCGCGGACGATTTCTTCACGGCGACCCGCTCGGCCGCGTGCGGCGGCACCACCACCGTCATTCCGTTCGCCGCGCAATATCGCGGGATGCCGCTGCGCCAGGTGGTGAAGGACTATCACGCCTGCGCCGAGCCCAAGGCGGCGGTGGACTACGCCTTTCACCTGATCATCTCCGACCCCACCGAGCAGGTCACCGGCCAGGAGCTGCCGGCTTTGATCAAGGACGGCTATACGTCATTCAAGATCTACACGACCTACGATGCGCTCAAGCTCGATGATCGGCAGATACTCGATGTGCTGGCGGTGGCCCGGCGCGAGCGCGCGCTGGTCATGGTGCATGCCGAGAACCACGACGTCATTTCCTGGCTGAGCGAGAAGCTGCTCGCGGCCGGGCATTCCGCCCCGCGATTTCACGCTGTTGCGCATGCGCCCATTGCGGAACGCGAGGCGACGTCGCGCGCCATCTCGCTTGCCGAGCTCGTCGACGTGCCGATCCTGATCGTCCACGTGTCGGCGCGCGAGGCAATGGAGCAAATCCGCTCGGCGCAGGCGCGCGGCCTCAAGGTCTACGGCGAGACCTGCCCGCAATACCTGTTCCTGACGCATGACGACCTCGATCGCCCCGGTTTTGAAGGCGCAAAGTACATGTGCAGCCCGCCGCCGCGCGACAAGGCAAATCAGGAGGAGATCTGGCGGGGCATCGAGACCGGCGTGTTCGAGGTCTTCTCCTCCGATCATGCGGGCTATCGATACGATGACCCGGAAGGAAAAATGAAGCATGGCCGCAACGCGCCGTTCAAGAAGGTCGCCAACGGAGTTCCCGGTCTCGAAGTGAGACTGGCACTCCTGTTCTCCGAAGGGGTTGGGAAGGGCCGGATTGATCTTCCGCGCTTCGTGGCCTTGACCGCGACCAACGCCGCCAAGCTCTACGGGCTCTATCCGCGCAAGGGCACCCTCGCGGTCGGCAGCGACGCGGATCTGGCAATCTGGGATGCGGGCAAGGAGGTCACCATCGCCCAGACCATGCTCCACGATGCCATGGACTACACGCCCTACGAGGGCAGGAAGATCAGGGGCTGGCCGGTCACCACGCTCGTGCGCGGGGAGCTTGTCGCGCAAGGGGGCAAGTTTGTCGGTGCGGCGGGGAGGGGCCGGTTCGTGAAATGCGATGTATCTCCGGCCACGCGACCCCTGGAGCGGCGCGCCATCGCGTTCGATCCGGCGACCGGATAGATACCTCCAAGGCGGGTAGTGGGCCGACCTCCCCAAGGCGGGCCTGATTGCGGCAGAAGACGACAGGCCGTAAAGTCGTGTCCCCGCGCGACCGCCTGCAATACGACGCAACGCGGCTTTCGTTCCAGGCGGGGACACCGGATCCGTCTTTGGCATGGGGGCAGCTGTGAATGCACGTGCATGGCCGGTCGCAGTCGCGATCATGCTGACCGGCTGTTCCGGCACGGCGCCCGCGCAGGACGCGCTCGTGCTCGATACCTATACCTGCAGCGATTTTCTGGCCGACCTCGGTGACCGGGGAAACAGCGCGAAGTTGCGCAGGTCGCTGATGATGATCTCTTGGGCGGCCGGTTATGCGGCAGCACGCCGCAGCGAAACGACCAGCTCGCTCGAAGTGATTGCGGCAACGCTAGGCGATGTGTGCCGAAAGTCCCCGGCGGAGAAAGCTGCCAAAGCCATCACCGGAAAGATCGACGAAACCGCAAATCGCGAACCGGCACGGGAGGCTATTGCTGTTTCGCCTGCCGCCCCGCTCGCGCCGGCGGCTCCCGCTCCCGCCGCAACCGCGGCTCCCGCTGTCGCCGGCCCCCAAGGTCGGTCTTTCACCATCTACACCGGCCGCGACATGGAAGGCGGCGATTATCACAAGGAGCGGGGAATTCCACTCGATCGCTGCGAAAGCCTTTGCAAGAAGGACAGTCGATGCCAGGCATTCTCCTATGATGCCTGGAACCGCTATTGCTTCCTCAAGGCATCGGTCAATCCGCTCCGGCTCGAGCCGCGCAATATCACTTCCGTGATCGAGGGCGCGAGCGTCAGCTATGACGAGCGGGAGCCCATCATTCAGCGGCGGGCCCAGAAGGCGTTTCCGAATGCGCCCTACCTGCAGGCCAACGCGCAGAGCTATGGCGATTGCTCGCAGCGTTGCCTGAAGGACAGGCGCTGCGAGGCGTTCAATTTTCATCTGCTCGCGCGGCGATGCGGTCTGATCGAGAAACCGAGCGAATACACTGATGACCGAGCAGCCGATCTCGGGATAAAGGTCCAGCCGGAAAAATAGCACTGAGCGCAATCTCGTCTGCGCCGGCTCGCCTCTTCTCGATCATGCTGCAAAAGAATATATTGCAGCGTCGCTTGGTCAACGCATCATGTCTGGAAATGCAAACGGCTCGCCTGAGAATTGCGCCCCCGTGAGAATTGCGCCCTGGCGGGCGACATGCATCCAGACCAGAAGCAGGCTCGCGGTCAAGGGCAGCGATCGGCTTGCTGCCTGGGCGATCATCAAGGAGAACATCGACCATGCGCTCGGCCTGATCGATGCGGCGACGCAAAGCGCCGCGCCGCCGGCGCTCGTCGTCTTGCCGGAGTTCGCGCTGCAGGGGCCGCCGCACGGATTGCCGGCTGCCGACTGGATCGAGAAGGCGTGCTGCCCAATTCCGGGCGCAATCACCGAGCCGTTGCAGGGGCTCGCGCGGCGGCGTCAAATCTATATCGGGGCCCATCAGTTTGAGAGCGATCCCGAGTGGCCCGGCCGATATTTCAATACCAGCTTCCTGATCGACCCCGACGGCGACGTGATCCTGCGCTATCGGCGGGTCAATACCGCGGCATTTCCTTCGCCGCATGACTTCATGGACGCGTATCTCAAGCGCTATGCAACAAGCGAGATATTTCCCGTCGTGGACACCCCGCTTGGCCGGCTTGCCATGATCCCGTGCGGGGAGATCAACGTGCCCGAGGTGGCGCGCGTGCTGATGATGCAGGGAGCCGAGGTGATCCTGCATCCGACCAACTCGCCCAGGCGGCCCGCGCAGGAGGCGGCCAAGGTCGTGCGCGCGGCCGAGAACATGGTGTTCGTCATCAGCGCCAATGTGGCGCTGGGGATAGGCTTCTCGCTCGACGGCTCGGTGCTCGGCGGGCGCTCGCACATCATCGATTATCTCGGCCGCACGCTCGCCTACGAGGACGGCGCCGAGGAGACGACGGCGGTATCCGGCTTGATCGACGTCGAGTCATTGCGGGCTGCGCGCAGGAAGGACACCGGCACGGCCAATCCGCTGCTGCGCGCACGCTGGGAGATGTACCGGCCGTTCTTTGCCGCCGCGTCGTTCTATCCGCCAAACAGCTTTCTCGATGCGCCCATGGCGGACGCGCTGTCGGCCCGGCCGGCGATTGCGGCTTCTTTGCAGAACATGGCGAAGGCTGGCGTCATCGTCGAAGGGTAATCCATTCGATGGGAACGAGAGCAGGAGAAGGCGGATGATCACTGCGGCGCAAAACGAGCTGCTCACCCGGATCGGGCGCGAAACTGCGATGGGAAAGTTCATGCGACAGTTCTGGATCCCCGCATGCCTTTCCTCGGAGCTCGTGGCCGACGGTCCGCAGATGCGCCTGATGCTGCTCGGCGAGAAGCTGATCGCCTTCCGCGATACCGGCGGCCGCGTCGGCATCATGGACCACCTGTGCCCGCACCGTCTGGCGTCGCTGTTCCTGGGCCGCAACGAGAATCACGGCATCCGCTGCGCCTATCACGGCTGGAAATTTGACGTGGACGGCAATTGCCTCGACCAGCCGAACCTGCCCGACAAGACCAGATATCCCGCGGGGATACAGGCGACCGCATACAAGACCGCCGAGCGCGGCGGCCTGGTGTTCGTCTATCTGGGAGAGCGGGTAGCGGCGCCGCCCTTGCCCGACATCGAGGCGACCATGGCTGAGCCGGACGACCGCAACATCGCCCTGACCCAGCGCGATTGCAATTGGCTGCAGGCGGTCGAAGGCGACATCGATACGTCGCATCTGGGCTTTTTGCATGCCGGGTGCATCGATGCCTCGAAGATGGATCCGAACGACGCCGCCACCTACACCGTGCTCAACAAGGCGCCTCAGATCAACATCAGCGAGATGCCGTTCGGCACCATGTATTCCGCCTCGCGCGATGCCATGGCCGGCCACGAGCATCATCGCTTCGCAAGCTTCATCTTCCCGTTCTGGGTCTGTTATCCGAGCGACCGGATGGAACGGAATTTGTCGGCCAATGCCTGGGTGCCGATCGATGACGAGCATACCATGATCTTCAACATCGACCTGCAGCGGGCGAGCGGAAAGTTCAAGTCAATGCGCTACGCCGACGGCACCGTAGTCCCCGGTCTTGCGCGTCCGCTGCAATACCTGCCGCGAACGAGCGACTGGATGGGACGCTGGCGCCCGGTGATGAACAGATCCAACGATCACGGCATGGATCGCGAGATGGCCCGCCGCGGCGAGAGCTACACGGGTATCGTCGGCATACCGCTGCAGGACCAGGCCATCCAGGAGACCATGGATCCGATCATCGACCGCACCAAGGAGCATCTGGCCTCCAGCGACCGCATGGTCATGCTCACCCGTCGCGTGCTGCTCCGGGCGGTCGAGGATTACGAAAAGACGGGCAAGCTGCCGGCGGTGCGCGATAACCCTTCGCTCTGCCGGCGGGCGCGCGGCGGCGACATGATCGTTCCCGCCGGCACCGACTGGCTCGATGCCTATGAGGACGCCATGACCGCCGCGCACGGCCCCGCTCGCAACGTCGCCGCGGAATGATGCCGGCTTCGGCATCGGGTAGCCCGGATTGAACGAAGTGAAATCCGGGGAGCGGCGCTCGTCGAGTACGCCGAACCTTTACCCGGGTTTCGCTCCTCTCAACCCGGGTTACGATGAGCACAAAAACTCCTCAATCATGCCGCGATAGGCGAGCGCCCCGGTGACCAGATCGGGCACGGCAATGCGTTCGTCATCGCTGTGCCATTGCTCGATGCCTCCCGGTCCCCACATCGCCGACTCCGCGCCTTCGCGGCAGAAGAATCCGGCATCGAGCGCGCCGTGACTGTAAAAGGTCGCGGGCACTGCAAGGCCCATGCGCCGGCATCCTCTCTCTGCCGCCCGCATGAACGCGCCGTCGTGTGCAATCTCGGCCGGATACATCAACGCTCCAGGCTCGCTCTTGACCGACCACGGCTCACCGATATCGGCGGCCGCCGCGATTGCAGCGAAGGCGGCTTGCGGATCATCACCGGGCAGCAGGCGGCGATCGAACATGAGACGAGCCTCGTCCTGCACCGTGTGGGTTGCTTCCGGCCATGATCGGATCGCAGTGGCAACCAGAGAGGCCTCGCCGAGCGCTGCGTGCCTGTGCGCCCTGACATCGATGGACAGCACCCGATCGAGCACGCGGCGCGCGCCCGCGATGGCATCGACGCCCATCCAGGGCGTGCTGCTGTGGGCGGACTTGCCGCGCACGGTGACGGCCACGTCGATGCGGCCCTTGTTGGCGAGCGCGACGCGGCCGTTCGTGCCGATCACGACGACCACCAGCTGCGGGCAGTAGCCAAGCGCGCGGTGGATGCTGATCGCCGCGTCATGGCGCCCGGTTTCCCCTGCCGTGCTCACGGCGAAAACCAGCCGCCCGCGCAAACTGAGCCGGTCGGCCGCCGTCTTGACCGCCGCAAGCGCGGCGGCCAACGATCCCTTCTGCTCGGAAACGCCGCGGCCGCGGATATGGATGCCCGTCGGATCCTCGATCAGCTCTCCATCGAAGGGATTGCGCATGCGATTGGCCGGATGCGTCATGGCATAGGCGATGAGCATCAAGCTTGGCTCCGCGCATTCGGGGCCGAGCTCGATCAGCACATTGCCCATCTCATCTCGCCGCGTCGGCAGCGACAATTGTTGCAGCAGCGGAATCACCGTCGCGCCGATGAAGCTCTGCACCTGCGGCTCATGCTCGAAGCGCTCGGTCTGTGGGCTGGGATGGCGCACGAAGGCGCGCGTCCATTGCACGATGTCCGACGTGGCAACCGCCAAACGATGATCGTCCGGCATTTCAGTCGCGTCTTGCGGCCGCTCGGGCAACACCCGGCTCGCCGATATCCCAGAACAATCCCGCCATGACGCCCAGACCCTCGCGCACGATGGGAGCAAGCAGATGCTCGTCGGGCGCGTGTTGCGAGCATCCCGCATAGGAATGCGGGATCCAGATCGTCTTCAGGCCCAGCACCTCGCTGAAGCTGTCGTTGGGCAGCGAGCCGCCGGTATTGGGCAGAACCGTCGGCGCGCGGCCGGTCGTTTGCTCGATCGAGCTGGCGGCAAGCGCGACCCATGGATCATCGGGATCGAGCCTGCTGGCCCGGAAGAATCCGCCGCTGCCGCGGCACACCGCGACCTGATGAAAGCCATGCCGGTCGAGATGGCGGCGCAGAGCCGGAATGATGTCGTCGACGGCCGTGCCGACCACGTATCGCAGCTGGCAATGCGCCCGCGCGCTGCCGGGGATGGCATTGACCGGATTGTCCGGCGCGCCGCTCGTGAATGCCAGAATTTCGAAACTGTTCCATCCGAACACGCGCTCGGCCGGTGTGAGCTCCGGCTCCCCCCAGTCACGATCGACGGTCGGCCCGTTCCCGCCGGCGTCGATCTCCACGTCTGCGAGAAGGCGGCGCACCGCAGCCGGGAGCTGCGGCCTCCACTCCGGCACTGCGATCGCGCCGCGCGCATCGGTGATGCAGGCGAGCGCATGCGCCAGGATGATCGCCGGATTGGCCAGGAGGCCGCCCCAGTTGCCGGAATGATGCGCGCCTTCGCGCAGGTCCACGACCAGGTCGATGGGGTGGCCGCCGCGGGCGCCGAGATAGAGGGTAGGCCGTCCCGGTGCCACCCGCGGACCATCCGAGGCAATGAGCACGTCCGCCGCGAGCAGGCCATTCCTGTGCTCGTGACAGAACTCGCGCAGGCCGGCGGAGCCTACTTCCTCTCCCGTCTCGATCAGAAACTTCACGTTGAAGCCGAGCCGTGCGCCGTGGCCGCTCCGCTCGGCAATCACGGCAGCAAGCGAAGCAATGTTGATGCTGTGCTGCCCCTTGTTGTCGGCAGTGCCGCGGCCATAGAAGCGATCGCCTTCCACGGTGAGCCTCCACGGCGAGAGACCCGTGCGCCACACATCGTCCTGGCCGCGCACCGTGTCGCCGTGCCCATAGATCAGGATGGTGGGGAGCCGCGCATCCTCCGTGCGGTCCGCAATCAGGATCGGCGGACCTTGCGGATTGTCAAAGACGCGGCAGGCAAATCCGATCGCAGTGAGCGCAGGCTTCAGCTCCTCGTCGAGATAGCGCCGCAGCTCGGCGGCGCGTTCCGGTTCCTGGCTGCTGCTCGCAATGGCAACCCGGCGGCCCAGATCGGCAAGGAACGCACCACTGTCGAAATAGGAGTGCGCGCGGGCGATCGCTGCGGCGCGACTCATGATGCTCTCCCCGCGCGCGATTGAACCCGTTGCGGTGGCCGGCTGTCGCGGCTGCGGGATATTGCCTGCTCGGCGCGACGAGGGGACGCCCGAGTGCTCAAGGTCTCACGCCTACTCCGCGGCCGCCATCTTCGCCGCCACGGCCGCCTGCTCCTCGCCGTAGAGCCGGTCGAGGATGCGCCGGGCCGCAATAACGCCGCTGTCGGCGTTGATGTCGGCCTGCGGCGGATTGGGGATCATCTCCAGATTGCGCTGCTGCGCTTCGAACACCGCCACGTCCTCGTGGAAAGCGGTGCGGATCTGCTCGATGATCATGTCGGTGGTGCGCGGGTTGCCGATATCGAAATTGTGCGCCTGCCCCCAGAAATAATGGCTCGTCGATTCGGTCTCCGGCGTGATCGCATTGAGATTCCACATGCCGATGCCGCCGACGCGCCGTCCCTGCGGCGCGC
>Ga0306926_10000699_pt1 | contig 32019 bp, 29 predicted proteins | sample flu12Cox44000178_FD_203759 | JGI IMG/M metagenome (GOLD analysis project Ga0306926, IMG submission 203759) | Lab enrichment of tropical soil microbial communities from Luquillo Experimental Forest, Puerto Rico - flux8day.12C.oxic.44.000.178 (v2)... | ecosystem: Environmental > Terrestrial >...
CAGCGCCCCCGCCAGTGCCAGCGCCGCGGTGTCGAGCCCTGCGCTCGCTCGCGCGATCAGCGCCAAGCCCAGCCCGATCGCGATGATCCCGATGTTCTCGACGCTGTGGTATGCCAGCAGGCGCTTCAGGTCGTGCTGGGCGAGCGCATAGGCGACGCCGAGCACCGCCGACACGACGCCGAGCGCTAACACCATCTCGCCCCACCATGGCGACGGCTCCGGCAGGAGCGAGGTGATGCGCACCAGTCCGTAGATTCCCGACTTGATCAGCACGCCCGAGAGCAGCGCGGAGACGTGCGTCGGCGCCGCCGAGTGCGCCGGCGGCAGCCACACGTGCAACGGCACGAGGCCTGCCTTCAGGCCGAAGCCGAGCAGTGCCAGCACGAACAGCGCCGACTGGATCTGCGGCGCGATCTGACCTGCGCCAAGCGGCACGAGCAACAGAGAGCCGCTCGCCGCCCAGTGCAGGGCGAACAGCGCGATCAGGCAGAGCGAGCTCACGCGCGTGCTGACGAGGTACAGGAAGCCCGCCTCGCGCACTTCGCGATCGCGATCCTCGGCCGCAACCGCGAAGTAGGACGAAACCGCCATCGTTTCCCAGGCGGCGATGAACACCAGAGAGTGTCGGGCGAGCAGCACCATCGCCAGGCCCGCGCTGGCCAGCCCGAACGCAGTGCGCAGCCGCCCTGCGCTGTCGGGATGAAGGGCAGCCGGGTAGTAGGCGAGCCCATAGCAGGCGCAGGCCGCGCCGAGCCCCGCGACGGCAATCAAGAACAGCGCAGACAGCGCATCGAGCCCGAGCGCGACCTCGCCCACCGGAAAGGGCGCATGCGCCCTGAGCTCGTCTCCGCCGCTCGCCAATGCGAGCAGCGCGGCGAACGCAGCCAGACTCGCGCCGACGACGAACAAGAGTACCCACAGCCGATCGGCTCGCCGAGGTCCGACCCTGCGTGCGGCCGCAGCGATCGGACCGCTCGAGGCCATCGCGGCCGCGCCGCAGAGCGCGAGCAGCGTCGTCACTGCGGCCCCTGCGGCAGGAGCGACGCCCAGGCGAGCGCTGCCACGACTGCGAGCATGATGTAGGCCAGATAGAGGTGCGCGTTGCCCTGCTGAAGCAGCCGCAGCCGCGTGAACGCGCGCGCGACTGCCGAGAAGAGCGGCTGATAGATGCGCGCGATCAGAGGGTCCGCGTATCGCGCGTGGATCACGCTGGGTGGAGGGCAGGGCCCGACAGGCAGTGCTCCAGCGACCTGCGGCCACAGCGCGCTCGGGAGCACTGCTCGCGCGAGGATCCGCGAGAAGGACAGCGCGGTGTACTGCATGCGGGCGCCGGGAGCGGGGTACCCGCATCCCCAGGTCTCCTCTGGGCGTGGAGCAGCGCGCCGCAGCCAGACCGACGTGACCAGGGCGGCGAGCGACGCCGCCGACCAGAGCCCGAGCGAGAGCGCGGAGACCGGGCGAAGCAGCTCGGACGCGAGGCCCGGCGCGGATGGATCCGCGCCGAGAAGCCCGGCGATCACAGCGCTCAGCGCGGCAACGCCTCGCTGCGGTGCCAGGCCCAGGGCGGAGCAGAGCACCGCCAGCGCGACCAGCGCGACCAGCATCGATCCACGGACGTCGTGCGCGCGCTCGAGGCCGCTGCGAGGCTGACCCAGAAACGCGAGCCCGAACAGGCGAACGAATGCCGCGAGCGCGAGTCCCCCGGTGAGGACGACGAGGCCGAGCGCCAGCGCTCCTCCGGCAGAGGCGAGCGCGGTCGGGGAGACCAGCTGGCCGAGCAGGGTCAGAACCAACAGCCACTCGCTCGCGAAGCCGTTGAGCGGAGGCAGTGCGGACAGTGCCACCGCGCCGACCGCGAAGCAGAGCGCGGCGCGCGGCATCGCTCGAACGAGCCCTCCGAGCCGCTCCAGGTCGCGCGTCCCGCTGGCGTGCTGCAGCGCTCCGGCGCTGAGGAAGAGCAGCGCCTTCATCGCCGCATGGTTCCAGACGTGGAGCAGGCCGGCGGCGAGACCGAGGACCGCCAGGCGTTCGTCTTGCACTGCGAGCCCAGCCAGGCCCAGGCCCAGCGCGAGGCCGATCAGTCCCAGGTTCTCGACGCTCGACTGGGCGAGCGCACGCTTCAGATCGCGCTGCGAGAGTGAGAGCGCGATGCCGACGAGCGCGCCGGCCAGCCCGAGCACGGCCAGCACCAAGGCGAAGGAGAGGGAGACCCCGCCGAGCAGCCATACCATGCGCAAGAGCCCGTAGTAGCCGAGCTTCACCATGGCGCCCGACATCAGAGCCGAGACGTGAGACGGCGCGGCGGCGTGCGCCTCGGGCAGCCACACGTGGAGCGGTACGAGCCCGGCCTTCACTCCGAAACCCAGCAGGGCCAGGGCACAGATCGTGGCGGCGCCCGCACCGCTCGCGGCAAGCCCTGCGCCCCGCGAAGCGGAGAAGCCGTCGCCGAGCAGAGCGACCAGCGCCAGCAGAGCCGCAGTCCCGACGTGCGAGGCGATCAGGTAGATCCAGCCCGCGCGGCGTGCTTCCGCGTGCCAGTGCTCGAAGCTCACCAGCACATACGCGCAGAGCGACATCGTCTCCCACGCGACCAGAAAGAGCACGCCGTTCCGAGCCAGCGGCACCGCGATCATCGCAGCGCACAGCATGTTGAAGAACAGCCAGCTCGTGCCGACCCGGCGCGTGTCGGTCTCTTGCGCGAGATAGCCGCGGGCGAAGATCGCGCCGAGGGCCGAGAGCACGAGAGTCGGGACCAGAAAGAAGGCAGAGAGCGCGTCGAGTCCGAACGCGAGAACGCCACCCGGGACGCTCCAGAACAGCTCGGCCCGAGCTTCGGCTCCCGCGAGAGCACGTGCGACGGGCAGGGCGCTGAGCAATGCCGCGAGCGGCGCTCCGGCGCTGCCGATTGCAACGCAGCAGCGCGGCCAGCGCGCGGTCGCTCGCGAAGCCAGGCCCGAGGCAAGCAGCACCAGGCACGCCGCGAGCAGCGCCGTCATCGCGACGCGGGGGTCGCCTCTGCCGGGAATCCCGCCTCGATGCGGCGCAGGACCGCCGCGATCTCGTGCGGGCTCCCGCGCCGCTTCAGCACCTCGCGGAATCCGGGGTCGTGGAGCGCGGCGGAGAGCCGCGAGAGCAGCCGCAGATGTGTGCGGCTGGTCGGCGCGACGATCACGAAGAGGATCTCGACCGGTTTGCCGTCCAACGCACCGAACTGAATGGGCATCTCCAGGAAGCACAGTGCAACGGCAGGCCGCACGTGCAGCAGCACGGGATTCCGCACGTGCGGAATCGCGATGCCGTCCCCCACGGCGGTCGAGCCCAGGTCTTCGCGGGCGAGCAGCACCTCGTACAGGAACTCGCGGTCGATCTCCTCTGGGAGGTCCAGTGCACGCACGACCTCGCGCAGCACCGTGTCGCGATCCGAGCCTCCCTTCAGGAAGTGGACGCCGCCGGCCTGCAGAGCGCTCGACAAGGTGGGCAGCGGCGGCTCGTGGTCGCCGGGCCCGGGGAAGAGCTCGGCAGCCACCCGCACGCCCTCGGCGGTGGCCCATTCGAGGAGCTCCGCGCGGTTGAACCGATACTGTCCGTGCGCGCGATGAACGGGAAGGCCACGCTCGTCGATCCAGCGGTAGACCGTCTTCTCCGGAACGCCCAACAGCTGGACGGCGTCCCGTACCGTGATCTTCACCCCCAAGCTGAGTGTCCCCGCCCGCGGATCCGCAGGAGCGACGGTTGATTAGGCCGCGACGCGGCTGCTGTCAACGACGGAGCTCGATCGGGGTTCACAGCCGCGCGCTAGACTGGCGCGAGGAGGATTTGCCGTGGCGGAACGACACACTCGCTGCGCGAGCGGGCGCGCTGGGCGAGCCGCAGCGCTCGCGCTCGTCGCGCTCGCCTCGTGCTGGACTCCCGGCGGACAGATCAGCCCGCTGATGGTGAAGCTGGGGAAGGATGCGCGCACGCCGGTGCCGCTGCTCGGCCAGGCGGTGGTCGAGTTCCTGCGGCCGAACGAGGACAACTCGATGACCCAGTCCACGGTCTACGACATGCGGTCCGACGGCGACCACTTCGTCGGCGTGGTGTCGGGGTCGTCCCGCGTCGCCTGGATGACCCCGGCGGGCGAGCACACCTTCATGGTGATCGGCGAGTCCGCGGACTTCATGTACGCCAACCTCACCGAGGGCAAGACCTACTACGTTCTGGTCGATCCGCGCGTCGGCTGGTTCAAGTCGCGCTTCTCGCTCCTGCCCGTGCGCCGCAAACAGATCGGCACGCCCGAGTTCACGCAGTGGGAGTCGGTCGAGATGCTCGGGCAGGGCCCCGACTGCGTGCGCTGGGCGCACGAGAACGTCGACAGCATCGTCCAGAAGCGAAACCAGTACCTGCCGCGCTACTACCAGGACAGCGAATGGATCCGCAAGGACAACGGCCTCCACGCGGAGGACGGGTACCCCTGAGGCGCGTTCGCGAAGATTTCGAGTTGTGAAGATTTCGGGCTGCAAGGAGACTTGCGGGTCGGAACCCGTGCCGCTCCACATACGATGCGAGCATGGAACGACGAGTCGTCTTCATTGCGGCAGTGGTCTTCGTCGCCTTCGGTTCGAGGTTCGCGAACGGTTATCCATTCACCTGGAAGCTCAGCGGGCACGTCGTCGACGTCTACAGCTGTTGCGACAGCTCACCGACACCAGTCAGTGACCCGGCTCTAGCCGACCTCGGTGTGGTTGCCGGCGCGCCGTTCTCTGCGACGATCACGCTCGATTCGCTGACTCCGGACACCGATCCGTCTCCGAGCTTCGGGCAGTACCTGGGCGCCGTGCTCGAGATGGCGTTCACCGCGGGCTCGTTCCACGCGAGCGCCGGGCCCGCCCCGTCGAGCGGAGACCTCGTCATCAACGTCGGCTTGCAGGCCCTGATCGCGGATGCTGCGCAGAGCGACGGAGCGGACACCCTGTTCGACAACCCCCTGCTCGCGCTGCAGGTCGTCGGCGCACCGGGCACGTTCACCCAGGCGATCCCCGTCCACCCGCCGCCAGTCTCGAGCCTGCAGCCGTTCAACCTTCACGACCCGCTGCTGGGGATCGCGAGCAGCTTCGGAGTGCTCGGGAGCGACGGAGGGCCGCTGCTGCAGATCCAGTCCCAGATCGAAACCTGGGTGGTCCCGGAGCCGGAGGTCGATGCGGTCATCGTCGCCCTGGTCCTGGCCGTGCTCGCGGCGCGGAGTCGGTCTACGGCTGCGGAAGCTTGATCCCCTGCTTCTCGAACTCCTTCGCGATTGCGCCGCCGTACTCGGCGATCAGGTCGCCGCGCGCCTTCTGCGTGGCCTCGATCGTGGCGATGCGGCCGGCGTTCCGGTCCTGGAAGCGCGGCATCACGTAGCGCGAGAACAGCTCGTAGCTCTTCCGCGTGTCGTCCCACGACGCCCAGTTGTGGGCGAGCTGCAAGTAGCAGCCGAACCCGTCCGACTCGTTCTGCAGCCGCTCGAGCTGCTCGATCGCGTCGTCGGGCGTGCCGATCACCGCGAACTTCTGCGCGATCATGTTCTCGATCACCTCGTCGACCGTGCCCTCCATGCCCAGCGGCAGCGAGGCGACCTCGCGGAAGTAGAACAGCCAGTCGCCCAGCCCGAAGCGCACGTTGGCGCGTGCGCGCTCGCGCGTCTCGGCGATGTGCATCGGGCCGACCAGGCGCCAGCGCGAGCGGTCGGGCTCGAAGCCGTTTGCCCGACACGAATCGGTGTAGACCTGCCAGTTCATGCCCAGCATGCTGAAGCCCTCGAAGCTGGTGGCGCCGAGCGAGAGCAGCCCCGCGCCGTGCTTCCCGGCGATGCGTGCGCCGGCGGGCGAGATCTGCGACGCCACCGCGTACTCCAGGTTCCGGCTCCATGGGCGCAGCTGCAGCCGCGCGTCGACCAGGCGGAACCAGCTGCCTTCGTGTGACACCGTCTCGCCGCGCAGGAGCCGCAGGATCACCCCGAGCCCCTCGTCGAGCATGTCGCGCTGCTTCGAGGCTTCGAGCCCGAGCATGCGCGCGTCGGACTGCAGCGCGCCCGGGCCCGAGCCGAACATCACGCGCCCGCGCGTCATGTGGTCGAGCTGCACGATCCGCTCGGCGATCATGAACGGGTGGTGGTACGGCACCGAGATCACGCCGGTGCCGAGCCGGATGTGGCGCGTGTGCTGCGAGGCGATCGCGAGGAAGATCTCGGGCGAGCCGATGATCTCGTAGCCCGCCGAGTGGTGCTCGCCGATCCAGGCCTCGTCGTAGCGCAGCAGATCGAGCCACTTCACCAGCTCGAGGTCGCGGTCCAGGCACCCAGTCGGGTCCTCGCGCACGGGGTGGAACGGCGCGAGGAAGATCCCGAAGCGCAGCGGCGGGTGGGGCATGGCGGCTCTCCTCGGTGAAGCTCTCACGAGATCGTGGCACATCCGTCGACTTGGCGTCGGACCCGACGCTGCTCGCTTTGCGTGGTACATTCGTCGGATGGAGCGGTCGCGGCTTACCGTCTAGAGTCTTGGGCTCATCGCGCTCTTCGCCGCGCGCCCGGCGAGCGCCATCACGATCACTTGGACTTTCGACGGAACGCTCGAACTCGTTGGCGGCTCGATCCCGACCACACTGCAGGATCTTGGTGTTCAGATCGGGGCGCCCGTACACGGGTTCATCCGGTTCGATCCTTCGACGCCCAACGCGACAGCGAGCAACCCGATCGTAGGCCAGTATACCGGCGCGATTGACGTTGCGGCGATCACCATCGCAGGCTGGTCGCTAGCGCGCAGCATCTATGTGCCCGATCCGACGCAGACTGTGGCCGACTGGCTCGTTACGGCGACTCCGAACCTTTCAGCTGAGCAGACGCAGGTGGACATGCTGGATCCGACGGGTACTTACTCGTCGTCCTCGATTCTCGCGCTCTCATTGCAAGCGAAGGATCCGACGCTCTTTGCGGGTCGTCCAATGCCGGTCGACCCCCCGAGCTTGGCGCAGTTGGTACCTTTCGGGTTGGATACAACGGTGGGATACGACTACAACACTAGCGTCGCTCTGTACGAAGCTACCTTCGGCGGAGCCGCAGCCAACTTCTACGCCGAGCTCACGTCGCTCCAGCGGGTCGCACTGACTCCGCCGCTGCCGATCGACCTGCCCGGAGGAATCCCCGAGCCGTCGACAGCACTGCTCGCAGCGCTCGCCGGTCTCGTTCCCCTCCTGCGCCGCGCCTGACGTATGCTGGCCCCGTGAAGCTCGCGAAGCCGCGGATCGACGTGGGGCTGTACACGAACCGCCGGGACGAGATGATCGCGTTCTGGCGCGACGAGGTCGGGCTGCCGTACGAAGAGCTGCTGCCGATGGGCGGCGGTGTGCAGCAGCATCGGCTCGGGCTCGCGGGCTCGGTGCTCAAGATCAACCACTCGCGCGATCCGCTGCCCGACGAGCCGCGCAGCGGCTACCAGGAGCTCCAGATCGCGCGCGCCGGAGTGACCGCGCCGCGGGTGCTGATGGACCCCGACGGGAATCGCGTGGTGCTGCTACCGCCGGACTACGACTCGGTGTCGGCGATCCGCGTGAGCCTCGGCGTGCGCGACCCGCCGGCGTTCCACGACTTCTACGGCAAGGCGCTCCAGCTCGAGCCCGCGGGCGAGAACGGCTACCGCTGCGGCGACTCGCTGCTGCGCTTCCGCGCCGACCCCGCGGCGCGTCCAGTCGGGCGGATGACCGGACCGGGCTTCCGCTACGTCACCGTCCAGGTCTTCGACGTCGACAGCGAGCACGCGGGCATCCTCGCGCGCGGCGGCAGCGAGGGGCGGCCCCCGATCACGCTGGGCAAGGTCGCGCGGATCTCCTTCGTGCGCGACCCCGACGGGAACTGGATCGAGATCTCGCAGCGCGCGTCGCTCACCGGCCCGCTGCCGCGATGAGCGCGACGCTCGACTGGTTCGGCTGCGCGACCTTCCGGCTCACGGTCGGACGCGTGGTGATCTTCCTCGACGCCTATCTGGACCGCGTGCCCGCGGCGCCGCAGGTCGGGCTGCGCCCGGAAGACGTCGAGCGCGCGGACTGGATCGTGGTCGGGCACTCGCACTTCGACCACCTCTACGGCGCCGAGCGGATCGCCAAGCGCACGGGTGCGCGCATCCTCGGCTCGCACGAGACGGTGCGCGTGATGGAGGCGCAGGGGATCCCGGTCGCGCAGATGGTCGCGGTCGCGGGTGGCGAGCGCGTGCGGCTCTCCGACGAGATCGTCGTCGACGTGTTCCCGAGCCAGCACTCCTGCGTCTGGTCTCACACCGCGATGGCGGCGAGCGACCAGGTCTGCATCGGAGACCTCGGGCTCACCTGGCAGGAGCAGCAGGAGCGCTTCAAGGGTCTTGGTGCGCACTTCGCTTCCCTCGGGCCCGACGTCCTCGCGCACCTGCGCGCGAGCGCACAGGGACCGCGCGGCGACGGCGGAGCGCTCGTGTACCACTTCCACACGCCCGAGGGGTCGCTCTTCTACCAGGACACGTCGGGGCACTGGAGCGGGATCCTGCGCGACCTGCGGCCCGACGTCGCGATCCTCGCGGCCGCGGGGCGCGGCAACGTCGACGGCGAGCCGATCCAGGGCTCGCTCGCGCAGTTCGTCGCGCGTCAGGTCGATCTGCTTCGGCCGCGCCGGGTCTTCCTGGGCCACCACGACGACTGGCTGCCCGGCTTCTCGCGGGCGATCGACACCAAGCCGATTCGCGAAGAGATTGCGCGCGTGCGTCCGCACACGGAGCTGATCGAGACCGGTTACGGCGCGGCGACGCCGCTCTTTGGAGGGATGCGATGAGACATCGAGCTGCACTTCTCAGCTTGCTCCTGTGCGCCGTGGCCAGCGCCGCGACCGCGCAGGTCATGACCGCCGATTCGCAGGGCAAGATGACGCCGGTTCAGGCGCTCGATCAGCTGCGCGACGGCAACGCCCGCTTCTTGGCGAACAAGCCGAGGACGCACGACTGGCCGAAGACCGTCGCGGCGACCTCCTCGGGCCAGTTCCCGTTCGCCGCCGTGCTCTCCTGCATGGACTCGCGCGTGCCGCCCGAGATCGTCTTCGACCAGGGGATCGGCGACCTGTTCTCGGTCCGGGTCGCGGGCAACGTGGTGGACGAGGACGACCTGGGCAGCCTCGAGTACGCCGCCAAGAGCGGCGTCAAGCTGATCGTGGTGCTCGGGCATACGCGCTGCGGGGCCGTCCACGGCGCGATCGACAACGTCGAGCTCGGCAACCTGACGGCGCTGCTCGGCAAGATCAAGCCGTCGGTCGTCGCGGCGCACTGCAGCGACACCCACGGCGAGGAGTGCGTCTCCGCGGTCTCGGAGGAGAACGTGCGCCAGTCCATGCGCGACATCCGCACCCGCAGCCCCTACATCGCGACCGCCTTGGACGCAGGCAAGATCCAGCTGGTCGGCGCCATGTACGACGTGGTGACCGGCGCGGTCAGCTTCCTGCCTCCGAAGTGAGGCGGCGCTAGGGCGCGTCCGGCTTGATCTCGAGCTGCTTCTGCAGCCGCTCGCGCTCTTCGCGCTTCACGCGCGCGCGCTCGGCGAGCTCGGTCTCGACCGCGCGGATCTCGAGCAGCTTCTTGAAGCGCGCCAGCTTCTCCGCGTCGGGGACCGTCTTCTCGAAGCTGACCCAGCGCGTGACGGAAGCCTGGGCGCCGCCCTGCGAGACCGCGGTGAACTTGAGCTCGTTGCGGCCGGCCTGCAGCGGTGCGAAGCCGTCGAAGGTGCCGTCGGGGAAGAGCCGCACCGCGCGGCCGCCCTCGCCGCTGGTGGTGTTCTCGAGCCGCACGCTGGCGATGCTGGTCCACGACAGGTAGGGCACGAACTCCACGATCTCGCCCGGCGAGTCGAGCACCATCAGCTCGCCGCCGTTGGCCTGTACGATCTCGTCGAAGCTCTTGCGGTCCGCGGCGGCTTCGGGGCCCAGCGCGTAGGCGTAGATCCGGGCGTTCGAGCGCGCCGCGTTGCGCGCAGCCTGCACCGCGGTGAGCTGCGCGGCGTACCAGGGGATCGGCGGCGCCGTCGGCACCCCGTCCGAGAGCAGCAGGATCTCGCGCTGCCGCTTCGGACCGGGCTCGGGCGGAGCAGCCTCGAAGTCGGCGATCGCCTCCTCGATCGCGCCGTACATGTAGGTGCCGTTCTCGTTCGGGCGCGGCGGCAGCGAGTTCAGCACCGCCAGGAGCTTCTCGCGCGAGCTGCCGAAGGGCGCCTCGAGCTTGGCGTTGCCGCCGAAGGTGACGATCGCCATGCGCGTGGTCTCGGGATCGAGCCGCTCGACCAGCCGGCGCGCCGCCTCGGTCTCGGCAGACACGATCGTGTCGCCGAAGTCCGTGGTCCAGGTGACCGCCTCGTCGCGCAGCGCCGCGGGCATGTCCTTGCCGATCCGGCCGTTCCCGTTCACGTCCATGCCGCTGGAGCGAAAGGTGCTGGCCGAGCGGTCCAGGAGGATCACCACGTCGTGCTTGCCGCGCAGTCCCGTGCCGGCCCAGCCCTTGAACTCGACCAGGGGGACGGGCTCGCTCACGGCGTCGCCCGAATGGGGCGAATCCACGTCCAGGTAGACCCGGTCGGCCCGCGCCACCTCTGGCGCGAGCGCGGCCACCAGTGCAGCGAGTAAGATTTCCACCCAGAGGCGCGGCACGCCCGGGAGGATCCCCGTGAAGTTCACCTGGTTCAACCTCATGCCCTGGCCCCACCTGCCGGAGGACTTCCGGCAGACGCACCGTTCGGTGTGGGTGGACATCTCGAGCAAGCTCTACGACCCGGCGGAAGGCAACCGCGTCTATCACGAATACATGGATCAGCTCGAATATGCCGACAGCCTGGGCTTCGACGGAATCGGCGTGAACGAGCATCACCAGAACGCCTACGGGCTGATGCCGTCGCCCAACATCATTGCAGCCGGTCTGGCGCGGCGGACCTCGCGCGCCGCGATCTGCGTGATCGGCAACTCGATCGCGCTGTACAACCCGCCGATCCGCGTCGCGGAGGAGTTCGCGATGCTGGACGTGATCTCGGGCGGACGGCTGGTCGCCGGATTCCCAGTCGGCACGCCGATGGACACGAACTTCTGCTACGGGCAGATCCCGGCGCTGACCCGCGACAAGTACTACGAGGCGCACGAGCTGATCATGAAGGCCTGGCGCGAGCCCGAGCCGTTCGCGTTCGACGGTAAGTACAACCAGCTCAGATATGTGAACTGCTGGCCGCGGCCCATCCAGAAGCCGCATCCACCGATCTACATCCCCGGGGGCGGCTCGATCGAGACTTGGGACTTCTGCGTCGAGAACGACTACAACTACTCCTACCTCTCCTACGCCGGCTACAAGGCGGGCAAGGCGCTGCTCGACGGTTACTGGGAGCGCGTCGCGGCGTCCGGCAAGGACGAGTCGCCCTACCGTGCGGCCTTCGCGCAGGTGGTGTGCGTCGCCGACACCGACGCCGAGGCCGAGAAGCTGTACGCCGAGCACGTGCTCTACTTCTACAACCGCTGCCTGCACGTGTATCTCGGCTTCGCCGATCCGCCGGGCTACCGCACGATCAAGACCATCCAGTCGGGCAAGCTGAACCAGTTCCGCGCCGAGAACCAGCGGCTGTTCACCTCGCTCACCTGGAAGGAGCTGGTCGACGGCGGCTACGTGATCGCCGGCTCGCCGGCGACCGTGCGCGAGCGCATGGAGCACATGATCAAGAGCCTGCGGCTGGGGTCGCTCTTCCTCCTGTTCCAGATCGGGAACATGCCCGACGACAAGGTCCGCAACTCCACCCGGCTCTTCGCCGAGCGGGTGATGCCGCAGCTGCGCGACGTCTGGCCGGAGTGGAAGAACGACGATCGCTTCTGGTGCAAGCCGCTCGAGTCGCGGGTGCGGCCGGAAGGGACCTTCGCCGCGCGGAGCGGACGCTGATGCGCGAGCTGCGGATCGAGACGCGGCGCGGGCTGAAGTCGCGCGTGCTGGAGGCAGGGCAGGGGCCCGCGCTGGTCTTCTTCCACGGCGCCGGCGGGCTGTTCAGGGAGGAGCCGCTGCTCGAGCGGCTGGCCCGCAGTTTCCACGTGTTCGCGCCCGAGTGGCCGGGCTACGGGGCGGACGGCGGCGAGGAGAAGCTCGAGGACATGCTCGACTTCGCGCTGCACGGCTGGGACGTGGTCGACGCGCTCGGGCTCGACGCCGAGGTGCGCCTGGCCGGTCACTCCATGGGCGGGATGATCGCGGCCGAGATGGCCTGCATCGCGAACCGCTCGCTCGCGAAGCTGGCGCTGATCGCGCCGGCAGGGCTGTGGCTCGACGCGCATCCGATCCCCGACCTGTTCTCGATGCTGCCCTTCGAGCTGGTCGGCGCGCTCTTCGCCGACCCGAAGAACGGCGAGAAGTTCCTCACCGGCGGGATCGACTTCGGGAACCCCGAAGCGCTGCAGCAGTTCCTCGTCACCAACGCGCGTCGGCTCGGCACCGCCGGGAAGATCCTCTTCCCGATCCCGAACCGCCGCCTCGCCAAGCGCCTCTACCGGCTGGTGGCGCCCACGCTCGTGGTCTGGGGCAGCGCCGACAAGCTGATCCCGCTGCCCTACGCCGAGCGCTGGCGCCAGCTCGTCCCCCATGCGAGGCTCAGCATCGTCGACGGCGGCTCGCACATGGTCCCCTACGAGCAGACCGAGCCGGTCGCCGTCGAGATCGAGCGCTTCCTCAGCACGGCGTGACCCCCCTCGCCACGACCCGCCTGGGCCGGCTCGCAGGCGCGCCCGCGCGGCGCGGGGTGGTGTTCCGCGGAATTCCCTACGCGCGTCCTCCCGTGGGCGAGCTGCGCTTTCGCGCGCCGCAGCCGCCCGAGCCCTGGCCCGGCACGCGCGAGGCGCGGCGCTTCGGTGCGAGCGCGCCGCAGGCGGGCGCACAGAACTGGCTGGTGCGGCGCTTCGCCGGAGCCAGCGCCGGGCAGAGCGAGGACTGCCTCACGCTGAACGTGTGGACGCCCGGAGTGGACGGGCGACGCCGGGCGGTGCTCGTGTTCATCCACGGCGGGGCCTTCCTGATGGGCTCGGGCAGCACGCTGCTCTACGACGGCGCGCGCCTCTCCGCGCGCGGTGACGTGGTGGTCGTGACGCTGAACTACCGGCTCGGCGCGCTCGGCTCGCTCGCGCTCGACGGCGTCGTGCCCGCTGGGAAGGAAGTGCCGGCGAACCTGGGTCTGCGCGACCAGATCGCGGCGCTGGAGTGGGTGCGCGAGAACATCGACGCCTTCGGCGGCGATCCCGAGGCAGTCACCGTGTTCGGCGAGTCGGCGGGCGCGATGAGCGTCGGAGCGCTCCTCGCCGCGCCGCGCGCGCGAGGGCTGTTCCGCCGCGCGATCCTGCAGAGCGGCGCGGCGCACAACGTGTCGACCCGCGAGCAGGCTCAGCGCGTGGCGGAGGAGCTCGTCGCGCGGCTCGGCGCGCATGGGCGCAGCATCGAGGCGCTGCGCGGGGTCCCGCTCCCAGTGCTGCTGAAGGCGCAGGCCGAGACCAGCCTCGCGCTCGCGCTGAAGCTGGGGCTCGCGTTCCAGCCGTCGGTCGACGGCGATCTCCTGCCGGAGCCCCCGCACGAGGCGCTGCTGCGCGGCGCCTCCGCCGAGGTCGGCATTCTCGCCGGCACCAACGTGGACGAGTGGAAGCTGTTCATGCTCGGCGACTGGTCCGCGCGGCGCATGGACGAGGCGGCGCTGCGCCGGCGCTTCGCGCGGGTGCTAGGGGACAGCGATGCGGAGCACGCTGTCTCGCTGTACGAGCGGGCACAGGGCGCGCGGTCGCCGGACGCGCCGCACGAGCGCTGGGCGGCGTTCCAGTCCGATCGCATCTTCCACGGCCCGGCCGCGCAGCTGCTGGAGAACCACGCCACGCGCTCGCGCGGGACCTACGCGTACTCGTTCGCCTGGGCGCCGCCGCTCGTGGGCGGGCGGATCGGCGCCTGCCACGGCATGGAGCTGCCGTTCGTGTTCGGTGCGATCCTCGAGCCGTGGATGCGCCCGTGGCTGAGCGTCGCGGGCGGCGCGCCGAAGCTCGCGCACCGCATGCAGGAGGCGTGGATCGCCTTCGCGAAGACCGGCCACCCCGGCCACGCGGAGCTCCCCTACTGGCCTGCGTACGACACCGGAAAGCGTCAGGCGATGCGGCTCTCGCGCAGCTGCCGGGTCCAGCCGGACTACGGCGGCCGCGCGCTCGAGCTCGGGCGCAAGCTCGGCTAGCGGGGCGATCGTGGCGGCGGCTGCGGACCCACGGCGCGCATTCGAGGCCGCGGCCGGGATTTTGCTCGACGGGATCGACATCATCGCACTGGTGCTCGACCCGGCCGGGCGCGTGGTGCTGGCGAACCGCGCCTGCGAGGACGTGCTGGGTATGCCCGCCGACAAGCTGCTCGGCCGCACCCCGCTCGAGCTCGGCTTCGGACCGCGCGAGGCCTGCGGCGACGAGGCCACGGGCGACGTCGAGGTGTGCGACACCTCCGGCCGCGTGCGGCTGGTCGCCTGGACGAGCCGCGTCTTGTTCGCGCCCGATGGTGCGGTGAGCTGCGTGGTCGCCACCGGCACCGACGTCACCGACGCGCGCGCGAACGAGCAGCGCCTGCGCGAGAGCGAGCGCCGCTTTCGCGAGCTCGCCGAGAACGTGAACGACCTGGTGGCCGAGCTCACGGGCGACGGCGTGTTCACCTACGTGAATCCGCGCTTCGAGACGGTCCTGGGCTTCCCGCCCGAGCACTACCTCGGGAGCTCGCTCGATCGACAGCTCCACCCGGACGATCTCGACGACGTGCGGCGCACCGTGGCGGAGCTCGCCGAGCCCGGCGTCTCGCGCCAGTGCGTGATGCGGCTGGCGCGCCGCGGCGGCGGCCACTGCACGCTGGAGTCGGTGGCCCGCGCATTTCCCGCGCGCGACGGCACGCTGCGCCTCGCCGTGATCGCGCGCGACCTGTCCGAGCGCACCGCGGCGGAGGCCGAGCTGCGCCGCGCCGACCGGCTGGTGACGCTCGGCACCTTCGCGGCGGGCGTCGCGCACGAGATCAACAACCCGGTGGGGGCGATCCTGCTCGGCTCCGAGATCGCGCTCGAGCGCGAGCGCGAGACGGCTCCCCAGGGCCACGCCGCGCAGGCGCTGCAGCGCATCGCCGACCACGCGCGGCGCTGCGGCGCGATCGTCGGCTCCATGCTCGCCTTCGCCGCGCAGGGGCGGAGCGAGCGCAGACGCCACGACGTGAATCAGCTGGTGCAGCGCGCAGCCCGGCTGGTGCAGGGCTACGCGCGCGAGCGGGGGGCGCGCCTCCGCCTCGCCTGCACTCCGGAGCTGCCGCCGATCGTCGGCAACGGCGTCGAGATCGAGCAGGTCTTCGTGAACCTGTTGCGCAACGCCATGGAGTCGGGACGCGCGCCGCTCTCGATCGAGATCACCACCGAGCGCACCCCGCACGGCGTGTGCGCGCGCGTGCGCGACGACGGCGACGGAATTCCGGAGCACACGCGCGAGCGGGTGTTCGAGCCCTTCTTCTCGACCAAGGGCGGAAGCGGCGGCACCGGGCTGGGTCTTGCGATCGCGCGGCGCATCGTCGCCGACCACGGCGGTGAGATCCGGGTCGAGGACTGCGCCGCGGGCACCTGCTTTGCCGTCGAGCTGCCCTGTGCCGGACGCGGCCCGGGCTAGGCCGTGGCGCGCGTCCTGGTCGCCGAGGACGAGCTCGGGCTCGCACAGGGGCTGATCGAAGTGCTGCAGGCCGCCGGCCACGAGGTCCGCAGCACCGCGGGCGGCGGCCCCGCGCGCGAGCTGGCGCGCGAGCTCGTGCCGGATCTGGTGATCTCGGACTGGGCGCTGGCGAGCCCGCCGGATGGCCAGGTCTTCATCGACGAGCTGCGCGCGGAGCGGCCCGCGGTGCGCGCGATCCTGATGACCGGCTATCCGTCCGAACGGCTGCGCGCGTGGGCGTCGGCCGACCCGTCGCTGACCCTGCTGGAGAAGCCGTTCTCGCTGGCGGACTTCCGCGCCGCGGTGGCACGTCTGCTCGCGGCTAGCTGACCGGCTTCAGGTTCCAGATCGCCGTGGCGTACTCGCGCACCGCGCGGTCGCTGGAGAAGTAGCCCATGCGCGAGACGGTGAGCACGGCGCGGCGGTCCCAGTCGGCGCGGTCCTGCCAGTCGCGGGCCACGCGCTCCTGCGCCTCGCCGTAGGAGGCGAAGTCGGCGAGCACGAGCCAACGGTCCTGCCGCTCGAGCCCGTCCAGGAGCGGCGCGTAGCGCGTGGGCTCGGCGGGCGAGAAGCGGCCTTCGCGCACCGCCGCCAGCACCCGCGCGAGCGCGGGCGTGCGCTCGATCAGCGCGCGCGGGTCGTGGCTTCCGCTCGCGCGGAGCGCCGCCACCTCGTCGGCGTGCAGCCCGAAGATGTACACGTTGTCCGCGCCCACGCGGTCGCGGATCTCGATCGTGGCGCCGTCGAGCGTGCCGATGGTGAGCGCGCCGTTCAGCGCGAGCTTCATGTTCCCGGTCCCCGAGGCCTCCATGCCCGCCGTGGAGATCTGCTCCGAGAGATCTGCCGCGGGGATGATCTTCTCGGCGAGCGAAACCCGGTAGTCGGGGACGAACACGCAGCGCAGCTTTCCGCGCGTGCGGGGGTCGGCGTTCACCACCGCCGCGACGTCGTTGATCAGCCGGATCACCAGCTTCGCGGTGAAGTACTCGGGCGCGGCCTTGCCGCCGAAGATGCAGGCGCGGGGGCTCGCCGGCTCGCGGCCGTCGTCGGCGATCTCGAGATACGCCTCGATCACACGCAGGGCCGCCAGCAGCTGGCGCTTGTACTCGTGGATCCGCTTCACCTGCACGTCGAACAGCGTGTCGGGGTCCAGGCGCACGCCGGTGGCCTGCGCGATCACACCCGAGAGCCGCGCCTTGTTGGCGCGCTTCACGTCGCGGAACGCGCGCAGGAACTCGGAGTCGCGCGCATGGGTCTCGAGCTCGGCGATGTTCTCCAGGTCGTGCATCCACGCCTCGCCGATGCGCGAGCTGATCAGCTCGGAGAGCCCGCGGTTGGCCTTCATCAGCCAGCGCCGCGGCGAGATGCCGTTGGTCTTGTTCTGGAAGCGCCCCGGCCAGAGCTCGGCGAAGTCGGGCACCAGCGCGGTCTTCACCAGCTCCGAGTGCAGCTTGGAGACGCCGTTCACGGCGTGGCTTCCCACGATCGCCAGGTGCGCCATGCGCACCTGCTGCGGCGAGCCCTCCTCGAAGATCGACATGCGGCGCAGCCGCTCGACGTTCCCCGGCCAGCGCACTTCGACCTCGGCCAGGAAGTGGGCGTTGACGAGCTCGATGATCTGCAGGTGCCGCGGCAGGACGCGCTCGAGCATGGGCTTCGGCCAGCGCTCCAGAGCCTCGGGCAGGAGCGTGTGGTTGGTGAAGGCGAGCGAGCGCTGGGCGAGCTCGAAGGCCCGCTCGAACGGCAGGCCGTGCTCGTCGGCGAACAGCCGCACCAGCTCGGCGACCGCGAGCGCCGGATGCGTGTCGTTCAGCTGGATCGCGATCTTCTCCGGGAAGCTGTCGAAGCTGCGCCGCGTGGACAGGTAGCGCGCCACGATGTCGCGCAGCGCGCAGGCCACGAAGAAGTACTCCTGCAGCAGCCGCAGCTCCTTGCCGGCTGCGCTGGACTCGGGCGGGTAGAGCACCTTGGAGATGCGCTCGGAGTCGAGCTTCTGCTCGAACGCGCGCTGGTAGTCGCCCTGGTGGAAGATGCCGATGTCGAAATCGTCGGACGCCTGCGCCGAGTAGAGCCGCAGCACGTTCACCGTCTGGCCGCCGTAGCTCACGATCGGCATGTCGCTCGGCACGCCGAGCAGCACCCGCTCGTGCGCCCAGCGCGTGTCGCGCAGACCGCCGTTCGAACCGACCTTCTCGATCCCGCCGTACACCGGAACGCGCAGCGCCTCGTCGAGCTTCGAGATCAGCCAGGGCGAGCCGTGCGCGCGCCAGCTGTCCGGGTGCTCGCGCTGCTCGCCGCCCTCGATCGCCTGGCGGAACAGGCCGTGCTCGTAGTTGATGCCGTAGCCGAAGCCGGGCATGTCGAGGCTCGCCAGCGAATCGAGGTAGCAGGCGGCGAGCCGGCCGAGGCCGCCGTTGCCGAGCGCGGCGTCGGGCTCGAGCTCGCGCAGCGACTCGAGGTCGACGCCCAGCTGCGCGAGGCTGGCTCGCACCGGCTCGAGCAGCCCCAGGTTCAAGAGGTTGTTGCCGAGCGACCGGCCGATCAGGAATTCGAGCGACAGGTAGTAGAGCCGCTTCGCGTCGGCGGCGCGGTAGCGCTCCTCGGTCGCGAGCATCTGCTCCACCAGCGGCTCGCGCACCGCCAATGAGACGGCGTCCCAGAGATCGCGCGGCGACGCGTCCTGCCAGCGCTTGCCGAGCGTGTAGCGCAGGCTGTGCTGCAGCGCGGCGGTGAAGTCGCGCCGCGGCGGGACGCTGTGCTCCGGAGGGAAGGGACGCGACGAGTCGCTCATCTCGCTTCCCCTTCGGGATCGCCGCGGTCCTGCTTCACGCGCGCGGCGGCGCCGTGCACCAGTGACGCGAGCGCGCCGTCGTCCGTGATCTCCTCGAGCTCGCGCCGCATGCGCCGCGACCAGCTGCGGTGCACTTCGACCGGCACGCCCGGCAGGTTCAGCGGCTCCCGCTCGCCGGCCAGGTCGTCGAGCCCGAGCGCCACCAGTCGGCAGGGCGTGTGCGCGAGGAAGCGCTGCGCGCTGGCCGCGACCGCGTCCGCATCGCCCGCGGCAGGATCGAGGTCTCCTTCTTCACGGAGGCGCGCGGCCAGCGCCTCGCGCTCGCGCGCCCGCTCGTCGAGCGCCCGGCCGAGCTCTTCGCCGGGCGCGAGCGCGCCGACCTCGGCGCGCAGCGAAAGGTCGCGTCCCTCGAGCCAGCCCGCCAGCGGCGGCAGGTCGTGCGTCACTACCATGCCCAGCGCGCGCCTGGGATAGCTGGCGCTCGGGCGAAAGCGCTCGCCGTCGCGCTCGAAGCACAGCACCCGCATCGACAGAACCCCCCAGCTCTCCAGCTCCGGCCCGAGCTCCACGGGCACGGTGCCGAGATCTTCGCCGATCACGAGCGCTCGCGCGCGTCTCGACTCGAGCGCGAGCACGCCGAACAGGTCTGCGGCCGGCTGGGCGACATAGGTGCCCTCGCTGCCCGGGCGGCCCGCCGGAATCCAGAACTGGCGCTGCAGCCCCATCACGTGGTCGATGCGGAGGGCGCCGGCCGAGCGGAACGCCGCGCGCAGCACCCCGCGGAGGTAGCCGTAGCCGTCCTCGCTGAGGCGCCCGGGAACCAGCGGCGGCAGCCCCCAGTCCTGTCCCGATGCGGCGTAGGCGTCGGGCGGAGCGCCCAGCGTCGCGCCGTCGGCGAACAGCGAGCGACACATCCAGGTGTCGGCCGAGTCCGGGGCGCTGCCGATCGCGAGGTCCTTGCATAGGCCCAGCCCCATCCCGGCATCGCGCGCGGCCCGGGCGGCCGCGGCGAGCTGCAGCTCGAGCTCCACCTGCAGCCAGGCGCGGAACTCGATCTCGTCGGCGTTCGCCGCCACCAGCTCCGCCACCGCCGGCCCCGCAGCGTCGCGCAGCTCGAGCGGCCAGCGCCGCCAGTCGGGCTCGCGCAGCTCCGCCTGCAAGAGCTCGAACGCCGCGAAGCGCTCGAGCTCGGGGCCGAGCTCCGCGCGAAGAGCGGCGTGCGCGCGCCCGCGGGCAGTGGCACCGGCGCGCTCGCGCGCGGCGAACGCGCGGTGCAGCTCGCGCAGCACTGCGAGCTTCGCGGCGAGCACCGCCGGGTGGTCGAGCGCGTCGGCCGAGCGCAGCCGCGCGAGCGGCTGCTGCGCGGCCATCGCGCGCGCGCGCGGCGCGTCGCGGAATTCGGGCACCGCCTCGACGTCGAGATAGAGCGGGTTGCCGAACAGCCGCGACACGGGGCTGTAGGGCGCGATCGCCGCGCCGCGGTTCAGCAGCGCGTGGAGCGGGTTCAGGGCCACGAACTGCGCGCCCAGCGAGCCGGCCCACTCGCACAGCCGGGCGAGGTCGGAGAGGTCGCCAAAGCCCCAGTTCACCCGACTCCGAACGGTGTAGAGATGGGTCCAGAGCCCGAGCGCCCGCTCCGAGCCGAGCGCCTCGTCCGCCCTCCAGGCGGTCGTCGGGGCGACGATCAGGAGCTGCCGCACGCGCTCGCCGGCGCCCGCGCCGCCGAAGTCGAGCCGGACCTCGTGCACGCCCGGCCCGGGAGAGATGGGCAGCGGCAGCTCGGCAAACCCTCCGCCATCGCCCTCCGGGAGCTGCAGGGCGCTGCGCGCGCGCTCGCCGCCCTCGCAGACGAGCTCGACTCCGACCTCGTGCGCGCGCTCGCTCGCTGCAGCACGGAGGCGGATCTGCGGCACCTCGCCCGCACGCTCGCGCACTACCTGCACCGGAGCGACCCGCTGCGCCGCCTCGCGCGCGCCGAGCTCCTCGAGCGTGCGCTGCGCGTCGCTCTCGCTCGCGCAGGCAAGTCCCATGGCGCTGCAGAGCCCCTCGCGGGTGGTATCGCTGGTCGGACGGTGCGTGCCGGCGATGTCGTAGTAGCTCGCGAAGACACCCAGCCGCTCCGCGAGCGCGGCGAGCGCCGGCCGCGCCGACTCACTCACCGCCGTCGCCCTCGCAGCCGAGCCAGAGACACGAGAAGGGCGCGAGGCCGATCTGCCCGGCGCGCGCGCGACCGGGCGGCCTGGACGTCGAGGACAACAGGGGGAGCCAGCGCATGTGCGGCGGCGACGCGGGCAGCCGGAACGAGACGCGGCGCTGCGAGGCGTTCAGCAGGAACAGCGCCGGCGCCTTGCCGCCGTAGTGCACGCCCAGTGCGCAGTGCCCGACGTCCGGCCAGTCGGCCGGCGTCATCGGGGCGCCGTCGGGGCGGAGCCAGCTCACGTCGCCCTCGCCCGTGAAGAACTTCTCGCGGCGGAACATCGGCTGCGCGCGCCGCAGCGCCAGCGCCTGCCGCACGAACGCGAGGAAGGCGCGTCTGCGCGCGTCGAGCGACCAGTCCAGCCAGGTGAGCGGTCCGTCGTGGCAGTACGCGTTGTTGTTTCCGCACTGGGTGCGCGACAGCTCGTCGCCGTGCGAGAGCATGGGCACGCCCAGCGAGAAGGCGAGCGTCGCCAGCAGGTTGCGCTTGGCGCGTTCGCGCAGCCGCAGCACCCGCGGCTCGTCGCTCGGCCCTTCGGCTCCCCAGCCCGAGCTCCAGTTCTCCGTGGTGCCGTCGCGGCCCTCTTCGAGGTTCGCCTCGTTGTGCTTGTGCGCGTAGCTCACCAGGTCCTCGAGCGTGAGACCGTCGTGGCAGGTCACGAAGTTCACGCTCGCCTGCGGCGGGCGGCCCGAGCTGGCGAAGCGGTCCTGCGAGCCCGCGAGCCGGGTCGCGAGGTCGGGCACGAGACCGGCGTCGCCCCGCCAGAAGCGCCGCGCGGTGTCGCGGAAGCGGTCGTTCCACTCCGCGAACGGCGGCGGAAACTCGCCCAGCTGGTAGCCGCCCGGGCGCGCGTCCCAGGGCTCGGCGACGAGCTTCACGGAGGCGAGCACCGGATCGCGCACCAGCTCGGAGAGGAACGCCGACGCGCCCGAGAAGGCCGGTGACTCCCGCCCGAGCGCCGACGCGAGGTCGAAGCGGAAGCCGTCGACGTGGAAGTCGTGCACCCACGCGCGCAGGCTGTCGAGCACCAGGGCCCGCGCGCGCGGCTGGCGCAGGTCCAGCGAGTTGCCGCAGCCGCTCCAGTCCTCGTACTCGCTCGGCCGGCCGGGCTCGAGCCGGTAGTAGGTCGGGTTGTCGATGCCGCGCAGCGAGTAGAGCGGACCGCGCGCGTCGCCCTCGGCGGTGTGGTTGTAGACCACGTCGATGAGCACCTCGAAGCCCGCGGAGTGGAGGCGGCGCACCATCTCGCGGAACTCGGCGAGCTGCTCTCCGCGCGAGCCGCTGGCGAAGCGCGCGTCGGGCGCGAAGTAGGCGAGGGTGGAGTAGCCCCAGTAGTTGGCGAGACCGAGCTTCGCCACGTGCGCGTCGGTGGCGCTCTGCTGCACCGGCAGGAGCGAGAGCGTGGTGACGCCGAGCGAGCGCAGGTGCTCGATCACGGCCGGCGCGGCCAGCCCGAGATAGCGCCCGCGCTCCTGCGCAGGAACGTCGGGATGGCGCATGGTCATGCCCTTCACGTGCAGCTCGTAGAGCACGGTCTCCGTCCACGGCACCCGCGGCGGCCGGTCGCCGCTCCAGTCGAATGCGCCGTCGATCACCAGCGCGCGCGGCATGTCTGGCGCGCTGTCGAGGTCGTTCTCACCGTAGAGTGACTCGCCGAAGCGCACCTCGCCGGTGAGCGCGCGCGCGTACGGATCGACCAGAAGCTTGGCCGGATTGAAGCGCAGCCCGCGCTCGGGTGCCCACGGCCCGCCAACGCGGATCCCGTACGCCTGACCTGCGCCCGCGCCCGAGACCCGGCCGCGAAAGACGCCGTCATCGCCGCGCAGGAGCGGGATCCGGTCCGCTTCGCGCGGATCGATAGGATTCCGGAACAGGCACACTGTCACGGACGCGGCGTTCGCCGAGGCGACCGCGAAGTCGACGCCGCCGGCGCCGAGCGTCGCTCCGAGCGGGCTCGCGTCAGAGGCGGGCACGGGCCTCGCGCGCCACGTCTTCGAGCACGGCCTCCCAGAGCGCCGCCGGCCGCGACCACGAGACGTCGAGCCGGAGGAGATCCCGCACGATGCGCTCCTGGCCGCGCTCCTCCACGAGCTTCGCCGCGCGCGACGCCGCGGCGGCGAGCGCCTCGGGCGTGAGCGGCGCGAACAGGACGCCGCTCTCGCCGTCCCGGATCGTGTCGACCAGACCGCCGGTGCGGTGCGCGATCGGCAGCGCGCCGTAGCGCTGCGCCGTCAGCTGAACGAGGCCGCACGGCTCAAAGCGGGAGGGCACGAGCAGAGCGTCGGCGCCGGCGTAGAGCCGGCGCGCGGCGCGCTCGTCCCAGGAAATGGCCGCGTGCACCTGTCCAGGGAAGCGGCGCGACGCGGCCAGCAGCGCGTCCGCGATCGGCCGCTCGCCGTCGCCGAGCAGCGCCAGCGAGGCGCCCTCGGCCACGAGCTCGGGGATCGCCGCCGCGAGCACGTCCCAGCCTTTCTGCGCGGTGAGCCGCCCGATCCCGACCAGGAACCGCCCGGGCGCGGGTGCGCGCAGCCCCAGCTCGGCCAGCGCGCGCTCGCGGCAGGTGCGCTTGCCCAGCGGCGCGCCGGCATGGAAGCGCTCGGGCAACGCGCGATCGGTCGCCGGATCGAAGCGGTCCACGTCCAGACCGTTCGCGATCCCGCACAGCCGTGCGCGCCGCAGCTGGTACAGCCCTTCGAGGCCGAGGCCGAACTCGGGCTGCTGGATCTCGCGCGCATAGCTCGGCGACACCGCCACGATCCGATCCGCGAAGACCACGCCGCCCTTCAAGAGCGACAGGTCGCCGAAGAACTCGAGCCCGTCGGGGCTGAACAGCTCCGGCGGCAGCCCCGTCCAGGCCATCGCGCTCGCCGGCTGCCGGCCCAGATAGAAGTTGCTGTGCACGACCTCCACCGTGCCGACCCCGCGCGCTGCGCCGCGGTCGAACAGCGTGCGCAGCACCGCGATCGCCAGCGCGGCGTGCCAATCGTGCGCCGCCAGCACGTCCGGCCGTTCCTCGTATGCGCGGAGCGCTACCGCGCGCGAGAAGCAGGCGAAGCGCGCGGCCTCGTCGGCGTAGTTGCCCGCGGCCTCGCCGTAGAGACCTGCGCGGTCGAAGAACGCGGGGATGTCGAGCAGCCGGACCTCGTGCCGCGGCGCGAGCGTGCCCGCGAGCCAGCGCCCGCGCACCTCGCCGAATGGACCAGTCAGCCGCAGCGCGCCCGCCTCGGAGAGCTTCGGGCAGCTCGGGCTCGCGAGCGCCGTGCGATAGGCGGGAAGGAGCGACACCAGCTCGTGTCCCCGCGCCACCAGTGCCTGCGCCAGGCCGGCCACTGCGTCGCCGAGGCCGCCGCTCTGGGCCAGGGGCGTGAGCTCGCTGGTCGCGAAGAAGACGCGCAAATCCGCCCCCTAGACGTCGAACTCGTCGCGCTGGCCGAAGTCCTCGCGCGTCACGACCACCACCCCGTTGTCCGAGACGGTGAAGCGCTTGCGGTCGCTCTCGAGGTCGTAGCCGATCTTCTCGCCGGCGGGAATGCGCACGCCCTTGTCGACGATGCAGCGGCGCAGCTTCGCGCCGCGGCCCACGTCGACGGTCGGGAACAGCACGCTCTCGGACACCTGGCTGTAGCTGTTCACGCGCACCCGGTAGAAGCAGACCGTCCGCTCGAGCGCGCCCCCCGAGATGATCGAGCCCGAGCCGACGATCGAGTCGATCGCCCGTCCCACGCGCCCGTCCTTCTCGTCGGCGAACACGAACTTGCAGGGCCCGGAGGAGGGCTGCGTGCCGCGGATCGGCCAGGCGTCGTTGTACAGGTTGAGCCGCGGGTCGACGGAGACGAGGTCCAGGTTCGCCTCGAAGAACGCGTCGATCGACCCCACGTCGCGCCAGTAGCCGCGCGTGCGTTCGCCTTCGCCCGGACAGACCTGCGAGGCGAAGTCGTACGCCATCACCTTCATGCGCTTGTGCGCGGTGGTGAGCACGTCCCGCCCGAAGTCGTGGGTGGTCTCCTGCATCTCCGCGTCCCGGCGCAGCTCCTCGAGCAGCACCGAGGTGCGGAACAGGTAGTTGCCCATCGAGACCAGCGTCACGTCGGGCTGACCCGGCATCGCGGGCGGGTCGGCGGGCTTCTCCATGAAGTCGATCACGCGCCCGTTCTGATCGACCTTCACGCAGCCGAAGTCGCGCGCCGTCTCGCGGGGCACGGGCAGCGTGGCGACGGTGAGGTCGGCGTCGGAGCTGCGGTGGTGGTCGAGCATGGCGGACACGTCCATCTTGTAGACGTGGTCGGAGCCGAACACCGCGACGTCCTTCGGGCGCAGCTCGCGCAACAGGTCGAGGTTCTGGAAGATCGCGTCCGCCGTGCCGCGGAACCAGAACGGGCCGATGTTCTGCCCGGCCGGAACCGGATCGATCGAGGCGTCGAGCACGCCGCCCAGCGACCAGGCGCGCGTCAGGTGACGGATCAGCGAGGTCGCGCGGTACTGGGTGAGCACGCGGATCTGCTGGTAGCCGCTGTTCACCAGGTTGGACAGCACGAAGTCGATCAGGCGGTAGCGTCCGCCGAAGTACATCGCCGGCTTGCTGCGCTCGCGCGTCAGCGGCGCCAGGCGGCGGCCCTCGCCGCCGGCGAGCACGAGCGCGAGGCTGTCGCGAACCGGGACCACCGCGTTCCGTTCTAGCCTGCGCCCAAAGCGCGGGCAAGCGCGCCGCCGGCGGGTAGACGGGGCGAGCCGGATCGCACAGGATGGCTGTCCGGGTTGCCGATCGTGCAGGGCACACTGGGAGGGACGCCATGAAGAGCCTCGCCGCAGCTGCACTCGCCCTGGTCCTGGCCGCGCTGGCCGCACGCGCCGAGGAGCCGCCGGCCGGTACGCCCACCGGGCCCTGTGCCGAAGATGCGCGGCGGCTGTGCGCGGACACCGATCCCGGTCACGGTGCGGTCATGCGCTGCCTGCAGCAGCACGACGCCGAGCTCTCGAAGGAGTGCAAGGACAAGATCGCGCTGGTGCGCGACAAGATGCACGAGCGCGCTGCCGCGCTTCACCAGGCCTGCGGCGGCGACGCCGAGCGCCTGTGTCCCGGCCTGGAGGCGGGCACGGGACTCGTGAAGTGCCTGTACGATCACGAGCAGGACATCTCGCAGCCGTGCCGCGTGGCGATGCGCGACCGCGGCCCCGAGCCGTAGGAGACGAATGAGCCAGCCGTTCGCCGACCGCTTCGATGCCGAGGTCGCAAAGGGATTCATTCGCGCGAACGACCGGCTCACCGGGCTGCCGCAGTATCTCGGGCTGCGCATCGTGGACGTCGGCCCCGGGACGCTGCGCGCCGAGATGGCCGTGCGCGAGGACCTGCTCACGCCGTTCAAGACCATGCACGGCGGAGTGATCTCCGCAGTGTGCGACCACGTGCTCGGCTGCGTCTGCTATCCGCTGATGGCCCGCGGACAGTGGGCGGCCACGACCGAGTTCAAGCTGAACCTGCTCGCGCCGGTGACCCAGGGCGTGCTCGCTGCCCAGGCGACGGTGGTGTCGATGTCGAAGGCGCTCGCCGTGGTGCGGATCGAGGTCGCGAACGAAGAACGCCTCGTCGCACTCGCGCAGGGAACCGTCACCATCCGCGACCCCAAGGGCTGAGCCGCGTCTCATTATTGTGTTCTCACTTCTCCGTTGTGGCACTCTGTCAAGCTCTCGACGCCGATCGTCGAAAGCAGTGCAGGCCGCTTCGGGGAGGAAGGATTGGCGCGCACGCGAGTTGAGCTCGTCTCGAGAGTGCCGCTGCTCGAGAAGCTCCTGCTGCGCGCAGGTCCCGAGCTGAAGCGCATCACGCGCCGGCCGTTCGCCCGCGCGCTCAGTCCCTTCCGCGGCGCCGAGCGTCCGAAGCTGATCCATTGCTGCTACCACAAGGTCGGCACCACCTGGTTCTCGCGCGTGTTGCGCGACGTCGCCGCGACCCACGGCATGCGCTTCGCCATCGGGCACGAGTACCCGGCGATCCACCGGCTCGAGCACGACCGCGACATCGACGTGTTCGTCGATCCCGGCTGCCACGTCGAGCTCGATGCGATCGGTCCGTTCGTCGGCTCACACATGCTGCGCGATCCGCGCGACGTGGTGGTCTCCGCGTACTTCTACCACCGCTGGACCCAGGAGACCTGGGCGAACATCCCGATGGCGCAGTACCGCAACATGACCTATCGCGAGTACCTGAACGCCGTCGACCAGGACGAGGGGATCGCCACCGAGATCGAGCGCGCGGAGTTCTGGGTCCGGCAGATGCTGCGCTGGAACTACAGCGACCCGCGTATCCTGGAGATCCGCTACGAGGACATCCGCGTGAACGAGCGCGAGACGTTCCGCGCGCTGTTCACTCACTACGGCTTCCACGATGCGGCCGTCGAGCGCTCGTGCCGCATCGCGGCACGGTACACGTTCGACCGGCGCGCTGGCGGCCCGGGCACGCACCTGCGCTCGGGTGCGGTCGGCGAGTGGCGCGACTACTTCCGCTCCTTCCACAAGGACCTGTTCAAGAAGCGCTACCCGACCGCGCTCGAACGGCTGGGCTACGAGAAGGACGAGAACTGGTAGGCGGCCTTCAGGCTCCGCCCCCTGCGCCGATCATCAGGACTCCGACGATGACGACGCAGATGCCCGCCCAGCGCAGCGGCGGAATCGCTTCGCCGAGCCAGGCGACCGCGAGCAGTGCAGCGAAGCCGTACTCGAGCGCCGAGAGCGGCAGCACGATGGTGGCGCTGGTCCAGGAGAGCGCCGCGATCAAGAACCCGTAGCAGACGGCGTTCAGCGCCGTGCCCGTGATCATCCACGGGTTTGCCACGGCGCTGCCGAACCAGCTCAGCAGCGGGCCGAGCGCGTAGTCGTTGATCTCACCGATCTGCTGCGCGCCGACGCGCAGGAAGGTCTGGCCGGTCCCGGCCGACAGGCCGGCGAGGCACATCGCGACGATCACCCGGGTCATGCAGCCTCCTCGCCAGGAGAGGCTACGCCTGCGGGCTGGCCGACGGCGTGTCCTGGCGCGCCTTGAGATAGCGCAGGAATTCGACGCCTTCCCGCAGCCGGCGGCGCAGCACCGGCGGGCTCTTCAGCATCTCCCACATGATCTCGGCGATCTTCGCGGGCCGGAAGAAGAACTTGCGGTAGAGCTCCTCCTGCGCGGCGAAGATCTCCTCGTGCGACAGGTGCGGGTACTCGAGCGAGCTCACCTGGAACCCCGCGCCGCCGACGAGCTCGCTCTCGTCGCTGTCGCTGCGCAGCCAGCCCTCGCGCTTGGCTTGATCATAGAGATAGGTGCCGGGCAGCGGTGCGGCGAGCGAGACCTGCAGCGTGTGGGGGTTGATGCGCTTCGCGAACTCGATCGTGCGGCGGATCGTCTCGCGCGTCTCGCCGGGCAGGCCGACGATGAAGGTGCCGTGCATCTTGATGCCGAGCTCGTGACAGTTCTCCGCGAACTCGACCGCCTGCTCGACCTTCATGCCTTTCTTGATGTTGTTCAGGATCTCCTGATTTCCGGTCTCGAAGCCGACCGTGAACAGCCGCAGCCCGTTCTCCTTCAAGACGCACAGCGTCTCGAACGGCACGTTCACCTTCGCGTTCGTGCTCCAGGTCATGCCCTTGGGCAGCAGCACCGGACCGAGCTTGCGCGCCACGTCCTCGACCCACGGCCGCGCGTCGGTCATGGTGTCGTCGTCGAAGAACACCTCGCGGATCTGCGGGAAGTATTCGGTCGCGCGCTGCACCTCGCCGACCACGTTGTCGGGGCTGCGCACGCGGTAGGTGTGGCCGCCGACCGTCTGCGGCCAGACACAGAAGGTGCAGCGCGAGCGGCAGCCCCTCCCGCCGTAGAATGACACGAAGGGATAGAGCGCCTCGCCGATCTCGTAGTGCTCGACGACCAGGTCGCGGCGGTACACGTCGACCACCCAGGGCAGCGCGTCCATGTCGGTGAGCGCGCGATCCTTGGTGTGAACGATGTCGCCGCCCGGCGCGCGGAAGCTGAGCCCGTCCACCTGGTCGAGCGGCCGCCCCTCGGCGACCTCGCGGCAAGTGTGGTCGAACTCGAGCCGGGTCACGAAGTCGATCGCCTTCGACGCCCGCAGCGACTGCTCGGGGAGGATCGCCACGTGCGGCCCCACGAAGCCGATCTCGAGCTTCGGGTTCACGTCCTTCAGCGCCTCCGCGGTGCGCACGTCGGAGTGGAACGAGGGCGTGCTGGTGTGCAGGAAGCAGACCTCGAAGTCGCGCGCGAGCGGCAGCACCTGCTCGAGTGTCATGTCCGCGGGCGGCGCGTCGACGAGCTTGCTGCCCGGCACCATCGCCGCGGGCTGCGCGAGCCAGGTCGGGTACCAGAACGAGCGCACCTCGCGCCGCGCCTGGTAGCGCGACCCGGCGCCCCCGTCGAATCCGTCGAAGGACGGCGGGTTCAAGAAGAGCGAAGCCTTCATCTCCGTGGGGCAGTGTAGCGGCGCAGGCTCGGACGGGCGCACACGGGGCGATGAGCGGAGAATTAAGGCGCCCGTGGGAAACGCCGTGAGAAGATGCCCCATGCGCGCTCTTCCGCTCATCGCGGCGCTGCTGTTCGCGGGAACGGCCTCCGCCGACCCTTTCGCCGACTGCTTCCATCGCATCGAGCTCGCCTGCCGCCACGAGGTGTACGCGAGCTACGGCTGCACCGCGGACGGGCACGGCGGCCCACCGCCCCCGAAGGCGTGCAAAGGCCGCGAGGAGGGATCGGTGGTGGTGCGCGGGCAGGTCGTCCACTGCGGCACGCTCTGCCCGGCACCGCGGAGCACGCTCGACCAGTGCGTCAGCGCCGCAACGAACCACTGCGCGGCGCTGCTGGACGCGCCGGTGCACTGAGAGGTCGAGGCGCCATGAACGGCAGCTGTCACTGCGGCTCGGTTCGATTCGTCGCAGCGCTGTTGGAAGGGCTGGAGAAGCCTCGCAGGTGCGATTGCTCGCTCTGCCGCATGCGCGGAGCAGTCGTCGTCACCGTGCTCCTCGAGGACCTCCGGATCACGGCAGGCGAAGAGCTGCTGACCCTCTACCGGTTCAACACGAAGCAGGCAAAGCACTGGTTCTGCTCGAGGTGCGGGATCTACACGCACCACCAACGCCGCTCCGACCCGAGCCAGCTCAGCGTGAACGTCGCGTGCCTCGAAGGCGTGAGCCCGTTCGATTTCCAGTCGGTCCCCGTGTATGACGGCAAGACCCATCACAGCGACCGCCCGGGCGGGCCCGCGTACCGCGTGGTGGGGGAGCTCGTCTACAGAGGAGTCGGGGTTTGAGACGGATCCTTCTCCTGGTGATTGCAGCTGCGACAGCGTTCGGCGCGGGACCCCAGTCGCCGCAGCACGCAGACGATGATGCGATCTCCGCAGGCAGGCTCCCACCGGGATACCGCGATTGGAGGTTGATCTCCGTCGCACACGAGGAGGGCGACTTCCACAGCTTCGCGGCGATCCTGGGCAACGACGCGGCGATCGAAGCCTACCGCGCAGGGAAGCTTCCGTTCTCCGACGGCGCGGTCATCGCGGCGCTGCACTACAAGCACGTCTCGTCGGAGGAGAACGACAAGGTCTTCGGCCGGCCTCAGTCATTCGTCCCCGGACCCCCCACGAACGTCCAGTTCATGGTGAAGGACTCCGCAAAGTACGCCGCGACGGGCGGCTGGCGGTTCGCTCAGTTCAACGACGGCAAACCCTTCACCGATGAAGCAATGCTCAACGGCTGCTTTCCCTGCCACAAGGCGAGCCCGCGCGATCTGGTCTTCACCAAGTACGCGCCCTGAAGCTCTTTCGCCCTGCTTGGCGTGCGCCTTGCACCTTCGCAGGAAGAAGCGCTCCAACTGCGCTCAGCGAGGCGAAATGAAGAAGATACTTGCAATCGCGACCGGTGGTGCGCTCGCGGTCGGCCTCCTGCTTTCCCCTGCGGTGCCCTCGACCGCGGCGGTCAGCATCGCGATCGGCGCGCCGTCGATCGACATCGGAATCCATTTCGGCGCGTTTCCCGCGCTGACCGTCGTCCCCGGCACGCCCGTCTACTACGGGCCGAGCGTCGAGGCGAACTTCTTCTTCTACGACGGCCTCTACTGGGTCTTCCAGGACGGCAGCTGGTACGCGAGCTCCTGGTACGACGGACCGTGGGCCATCGTCGATCCCGAGATCGTGCCCGTGTACGTCCTGGACGTGCCGGTGCGGTACTACCGCCGTCCGCCCGAGTTCTTCCACGGCTGGGCGCGCAACGAGCCGCCGCACTGGGGTGAGCGCTGGGGGCACGACTGGGAGACGCACCACGTCGCCTGGAATCACGTCGCCAAGAGTCACTTGCCGCGCCCCGCGCCAGTCCCCACCTACCAGCGACGGTACAAGGGAAACACCTACCCCAGAGCTGCGGAGCAGCAGCGCTCGCTGCACACCGTACAGAACTACAAGTATCAGCCCCGCGAGCCGGTCGTGCGCGACCACTACGAACAGCACGCCCGGCCTCACGGAGGGCCGCCTCCCCAAGCCCGCGGTCCGCACGGAGAAGGCCCGCATGACGGAGGCCCGGGCGGCGATCACGTCCGGTAGGACCACCAGCGAAGACTGAGCCGCACGGCTCGGACTCCGTAGTACGCGGGCTCCATGGCCTTCGGAAGCACGACCATCTCGCGGTCCAGCGCGTTGGGCCGGGCGTAGCGCCGCGCCAGATGAAGGAGATGGCGTGCGCGCTCGCGCTGTCCGTCCGCCAGCGCGAGGTGGAAGCGTGCGCGAGCCGCGTCGTCGAACCGGGTCCAGGAGCCGGCCAGGAGCTCGAGGCGCAAGCGTGCCGCCAGCGCGCCGACGGCGCGGTCCGAACGGGCAGACGCGACGACGTCGCTCGGCACCGGCGCCTGCAATAGGTCGAACGCGAGCAGCGCGCCGAGCCGAAGCATGCGCAGCGCGCGCCAGCGACGAGCCAGTGAGACCACTGCGTCCCAATCGAGATCGGCGCGCGAGCGGATCGCCTCCGCGACGTCGCACAGCCAGCTCAGGCGATGCCACCAGTTCTTCGCGCCGTGGACGCAGAGGTAGACGAGCTCGTCTTCCGGATGCAAAACGCGAACGTGCCCCTGGCCGAGCTCGATCCGATCGTGGCGCCGCCACACATGCTCCACGTCGATGCGTCCGAGAAACGATGTCGGCATGAGCGAGCGGTGCAGGTCGATCGGGGCGGCTCCCTCGGGCCCGAGCAGCGAGACGGCGTGATCGCCGTCCGGCGGATGGCTGCGCGAGCCAGGCTCGTCGGGAGGCGCATCCCGGTAGCCCTGGCCGTACAGCG
>Ga0306926_10000702_pt1 | contig 31935 bp, 30 predicted proteins | sample flu12Cox44000178_FD_203759 | JGI IMG/M metagenome (GOLD analysis project Ga0306926, IMG submission 203759) | Lab enrichment of tropical soil microbial communities from Luquillo Experimental Forest, Puerto Rico - flux8day.12C.oxic.44.000.178 (v2)... | ecosystem: Environmental > Terrestrial >...
TTCCTTCGCAGATGCCGATTCCGCTGCCGTAGTGAAGCGCCAACTCGAAAAGCAGGGCTTCAAAGCCATCCTCCGATATTGGTCGCCTTAATATAGTGTCTCCCAGTTGTGCGTGACATTTGTGCCTTCCACCAAACGGGGTGACCGCTGCTTACTTACCGTATCCCGGTCCAAAGCGCGCCGCGGCCTAGAGTGAAGAGCTGCCGACAAAACAGGGGATGCTAGGGGTCGACGGAGTTAGCGATCGTCGTTGTTGGGGGATCCTGCCTTGAAATTTCATGGCCAGATGATCACGGCTTGGCGTCCTTTTCAGGGGGCACAAACCTTCGATGGTTCTTTGTGGGTTTCCTACCAGATGACCACGTTCCCCACACCACCGTTCTCCGAATACATCTCTGGCCATAGCACTTTTAGCGCGGGGGGCGCTGAGATTCTTAAACTGTTCACCGGCAGCGACGATTTCGGAGGTTCGGTCACGTTTCGAGCGGGGAGTTCCAACGCCGAGCCGGGTTTGACAGCTAAAGAGGATGTCACCCTCTCTTGAGACACTTTCACAGACGCCGCAAATGAAGCGGGAATTTCCCGTCGCTACGGCGGAATCCACTTCGAACTTGCCGATCTCGTGGGAAGAGCGACCGGCCGCCTAGTTGCTGATCAAGCATGGAAAAAGGCGCTGAGCTAAATCAAGGGTAAAGAGAACCGAGACGACGAGGATTCCGGTCACGAGGAAGATTAGAGAACCCGATGATTCATCAGGGCTGCGGCGATACGGGGATAGGTCTCACACTGTCATCCTTCGATCCGTTGCCCAACTGGCCGTACTTGTTCGTTCCCCAGCAGTAAACCTCCCCGACGGCGGTCAAGCCGCACGCGTGCACCTGGCCTGTCGACACAGCTTTGAAAACAAGTCCTCGAGAACCGAAAACAGGCGCTGGAATGTTGGCGGGAATGTCCGCCTCAGTTGCCACAACTGCATCAACGCCCCACCCCCAGCAATGTGGAGCGCCTTCCCGTGTGAGACCACAGCTGAACGTCTTTCCAGCAGAGAGAAATTCAAAGGTCAATCCTCCCGCCACGAGCGAGGGTACAAGACTCGAAGAGTCTGAACCGTTGCCGAGTTGTCCGTATTCGTTGTAGCCCCAGCAATAGCCTTGGCCATTGGCGGTCACGCCACAGGCATGTCCATCACCCAAGGTGATAGACACGAAATTAAGCCCGCCAGAGACCGGAACAGGAATCAGGCTATCAGTGTTCGAGTCATTGCCGAGCCGGCCTTGAGCGTTCGTGCCCCAGCAGAAGGCGCCGCCGGCAGTCGCGATACCACATGTGAACAATGTCCCCGCACGGACGGACCTAAAACTGTGCCCGCCGGCAACGGGAGCAGGCGTGATGCCAGCGGCCTTATTGCCGGTGCCTAGCTGTCCGTACTCGTTATCGCCCCAGCAGTAAGCAGCCCCATTGGTTGTCAGTCCGCAGCTGTGATTGAACCCCGCACTCACTGCAACGAATTGCAGCCCTCCTGAGACTGGGACGGGCAACCTGGCCGCTTCACCGGCATCGCTGCCAAGCTCCCCGCTCGCGTTGTCGCCCCAGCAGAAGGCCTTCGCGCTTGCGGTGACCCCGCAGGTGTGCCCGAAACCCGCGCTAATCGACACAAAGAGAAAGCTGCCGTGAACGACGGACGGCTGGCGACTATCATTGGTCGTCCCGTTCCCGAGTTCGCCGTCTGAGTTGCTGCCCCAGCAAGATGCCACGCCGCGGGGGTTGACGTAGCAAGTATGCCCGGCGCCAGCGCTGAGGGTCTCAAGATTGGCGATGGCAAAGCGCTGCCGCAGTTTGACCGGGTAGCCCCACTCCTTGAGCATGATAAGGATCTTCGCGATACTCAGCGCCTCTCCATACGGCTGTTGGTCACTTCTCAGCAACCCCACAATCTCGAGGCGAAAGTTCAGCAAGGCTCCTCCGGAATGACCCGGGAATAGCGCCCTGGACTCAAACCGCAGCCAATCTTCTTGCGTCTCGACAAACCCGTCGGGGGTCACGCTTAGACTCCATCGCACGTCATTTGGATGTCCGGCCAGAAAAACTGGGTCGCCTCGCATTAAAGCAGCAGGATCACCCACGCGATCGAAAGGAAAAGTGTTCACCTCGATCCCGTGCGCTTTGGCGTCCGGCACAACGAGAACGGCGAGATCATGACCAAGGTCGAAATGACTGACAAGCTTGGCGGACAGAGGTTTCCCTCGAGGGCTGTAGAAATCCACGAGCACGTCCTGGCCTTGGCGATCGCCATCGCGCACAACGTGATTGGCAGTGATGATGTAGACCTGATCGTTTTCGGCGCCAACGACGATGCCTGCTCCGAAACCAACCCTATCCCCAAACTTGGCCTCGATTCGCACGATCAGGCGGTTGATGTCTTCCCTCAAGGGATCATGCGCCTGGGGATGGCCAACTGCTCGCGGACAAAGCACGAGTAGGATGCACGTTGTCGCCAGAGCCACATACCGCTTCACTGTGACGCCCTCAGCCAGCGCAGCACGCCAACAATCAATCCAAAAAGGTAAACGGCCGTGCCCCAAAGCAAATACAGGCCACGGCGCGCTTTTAGCCATTCCAACCAAGTCGGCATCAAGCTCCTGCTGGTGTCGGAGGAGCCTGCTGTCATTCCCCGAACACGACCGCGAAATTGAAGAACGATTTTGTCGTCTTTGAGCTCAAGAGAGTCGATCTCGCCCTGTAAGCCTTCGAATCGAATTGTCTCGCCCGATCGTAGCTTGAGTTCCTGGCCATTCAACTCCTCGAAATAGATCGTACCGGAGAGAATCGTGGAGACACGACGGACGGGCAAGCCCTCGGGGCCTCTGCGATCCTCGATTCGCAGGAGAGACAAATCCCGGATGGGTAGCGGCATGGGAGCGATCTTCTGGGGGAGAGTGAGGAACGTGAGGTCCAGATTCACTTGCCGCGACTGCGGCTCAAAGATAACCGATTTGGGACTGAGAAATGAAAGTTGATGCTCGCCTCCACCTGCCAGGTTCACTCGCACCGGGCCGTTGACATCCGCCCTCAAATCGAGGCCCGTGCCCTGGAGTGTCCACCGAAACTGTCCCCGAGGTTCGGTTTTCTTCAACATTACCGGTGTCTGGGCGGGTAAGATGAGCTCAGGAAGGCTGATCTCGCCTCGCAGTTGGTGATCGGCAGCAACCGCGAGGGCGATGCTCGAGTCGAAATCGCGCCCGGAGACCAGCGCCATCGCCTCCGAGTCGCGCGCACGAGGAAGTTGAACTCGGTTGACTCCCGAAACGCCCAGCGCTGAGAGACGTACCGCTTCGCTGAGCACCTGGCGGTCCGGGAGGACGAAGCCCATCTGGTCCACCTGAAGATCCAGTTCAATCTCTGTGCTCTCGCGTCTGACAAACAGGAGAATACTGGCGATTAACAAAGTGGATGCAAAAACTGCGATCAGTGGCCAGCCCCTGCGGGAAGGCGCCGGCCGGGACGCATCATAGATTTCTGCCAGGCTAGAAAGCCGCCTTAGTGCTTCCCACTGCTCAGCAGGAACCGAACCTCCGGAACGCAACGCCTCGTCGTGAAGACCTTTTGCCCGTTCCTGGAGAAGATCTCGAAGCGCGCTTCGCTTCGACGCGACCTCGCGATCACTCTCTTCTTTCCTTTCTCTCACTTAGCACCCGCGTGATAAAACCACATGTGTTGCGTGATGGGTCCTCCGTATCTGCTAGTGGCACCAATCTCGACATAATAAACACCTGGCGTCTTCGGACTCGGGATTTCGATCAAAATCCCCCGCTCTGCCGGATAATAGCCTTTCCCAAGTGTGCGATCGCTAATCAAAAAAGAATGCGGCTGCCCATCGGTTCCCACTTGCGCCAAGCTGATGAAGACTTCGTTTAACTCCGAACCGGGCAGAAGCACCAAATGATAGCCGTGCGTTGGCTTTTGGTTTCTCTGCCGGATCAAGAGTGGCACGTAGAGCGTTCGATTTTCTCCGCCAACACGGTATTCGGTGAACCCAACTACGCCGATGTCCTGCTTTGAAAGGTGAAGTGCGTTCAGCACGCCCGCCGGCCAAAGATAAGCAGTTTTGCCGGCAGGAACGATGGCATCCATTTGATAATAAAGCTTCTGGCGCAAAGCGTAAGCTCGCAGGTGGATTGGCATTTCCGCGGGAGAAGACCATTCAACCGACAGTTTATCTAGGGAATTCGGATCGAAGTCTTCAAAGAATTCAGTGAACGAAGCGACCAGCAAAGTCGTGCTACCGGAGACCGGCTGAATGTAAATGCCCTCGCAACGATCTCCTCGGAGTCGATAGCCCTCGGGGTTTTGCCCGAGCTGGGTGAGATTTGGATCACAAGGAGTCTGCTGGGCGCCAAGCAGTGTAGATGGGCTTCGAGCAGACAGTAGAAAGCTGGCGAGAAAACTAAAGCCCAATCTACAATACTTGTGCAGCACTTGATCATTCCTCAAGAGACTACCACCGAGAGCGGCAGCTGATTTTCCTCGGGTTATCGAGAGCAACAGCGCTTTCTCCGCGACGCTACGTGTCGAGAGAGCTGGTTTGAGTTGAGAGCCTCGACGAGTGATTCGGTCTCAGAGTTTTTTCGGGAATCGGATATTCCGATAGTTATTCCTCCTTCAGCGCGGGGTAACTTTGGCCCAGAATAAGCCATATGGCAACTATTTCCTTTCTTAAATTTTGCAATGCACAGATGCGCATGGCCTCCTTTCAAAAATTCGCCGAGACGTTTTCCGCACGCACCTCCCTTTCGCGGCCGGACTAGTCGCCACCAGGCGTTTCAACCTTCTGCGCACGGGACAGAGAGTGCCCGAGTTTTTGTTATAACCCTGAAAAAAGACGGCAAGGCATCTCGGTTTATCGGTGTCGCGACCTTCACGAACGGTGGGCGGCAGCAGTAAGGTAATTCCGCTCGCCAAGACCTGCTGGCCCTGAGGAGTCTTGCCTGACTCAAGAATTGTCTGGCAGTACCCGTGTGTGAACCAATTTGTGCACCAAGTGCCGCGTGCGCTAGAATACAAGTTGCCTAACTGAATGATTTTGCAGCGGTAGGCCCGTAGCTCAGTTGGTTAGAGCGCTTCCCTGACACGGAAGAGGTCTGCGGTTCGAGTCCGCACGGGCCTACCATTTCAAGTTGGTCCGGCCCGGAGACGTAGGTAACAGTTTGTACCGGAGACATGGGTTACACTTTTGTTTCTGCTCCATTTTCTACCTGTGATTTCCTACCTGTGTTGTTGTTTTTTCAATGCAAGAGCCGGGACTCGTCCTCATAAGAGTGCCTCTTCACTACCTCAGGGTTGCGCTACAGGAGCCAGTTCATGCGGTCGTTGACCGCGTATGTCTCCTGCATGCCTCGGCGCAATCTTGTTCAGCTCTTCATCGCTGACGTAGAGGAATCCCGAAGGATCCCAGACCGGTCCTTCAGTGCAGCCGAAGCCTTTGGCAACGGCCTCCGGTTTTGCATCCTGTGGCACGAGTTTCCAGAATTGGGGAGACTCGGCGCACAATTGGAAATGGCGTGGCGACGGGCCAGCTTCTTGGGTCCGCAAACTTCCGAAGGCAACAAGGAGTGTGAGGGTCAGAGAGTGGAATTTTTTCATGGTCTTATGCGATTCTTGTAACCCCTGTAAAAGCCTGAAGTCCCTTGTTAAGGTGCTGGAGATCAATGTGTCGAGGAAGACGCATCAGTGGTCGTCGTCCTGCCGCTTCGATTTTTTGATTTGGGGACTCTTTTCTCGCCTGGCAACTGTCATCAGGTATCCCACCAGATCATCGAGTTCAGCGGCGCTGAGGGTTGAACCGTAGTCCGTCGGCATGAGAGGTTGCGCCTGCGCTTGTATTTGGGTCACGTCTGATCTTTGGAGAAGATGGAAAGACCCATCGAGGGAAAGCAATTGCAACGAAAAGTTGTCTTCATTGCGGACAACGCCTACCAGCTTTTCGCCGCCGCGAAGAGTGACCATGACCGCTCGCCGCCGTTTTTCGTCGACACCGCGGGCGGTCGTGATAGAGTCGCGAATTTCATCTGCAGAAAGATTCGAGGCGTACGTCGAGAGATCCCGGCCCAGGAAACCGCCGGAACCCTGCATCATGTGGCATTCGGAACAGCGAGCTTTGCCAAAGAAGATCGCCTTGCCGTGCTGCGGATCGCCGGGAATCGCTGCCGTGTTGCCCTTGCCTTGCAACGTGCGCAAATAACTCAGCACGGCGGCGAGCTTAGCGCTCCCAAGTGATGAGAACGCAGGCATGCCCGCTGCGGGGATGCCGTCACGCAATATCCTGAGTGTTTCCGCGTCCGAAAGCTGCAGCACCTCTTGCCGCGTGGTGATGTTTGGGCCGCGCTCGCCTCCACGGCCGTCAAGGCCATGGCAACCAGCGCAAGTTGCTTCAAACGCTTTGCGCCTTTCGGCGGCTTGCGGGCCCGGTACGGCCTTTTGCTTCGATGCATGTTGGGCAAGAGCGGTAGCACCGACGACGGATAGAACCGCACAGGCAACCGTGGCTGCAGTCCCATGAATACATCGCCCGCTCGACGAGGATGAGCTTACTCTCAAATTCATACTCAGAGTACGGAACTGGCCTCCATGCTTCCGAAGAGCCTGGGTTTCTGCGGCGTCGTTCTTGCTAGAACAGGAACTTTACGCCAATCTGAAAGATGCGTGCATCTCGTGCGCTATTTACCATCCCGAATAGACCGTCTTGGTTCACCCCGTTGACAATATGGGGGAGGTCGGCATTGATCGACCCGGTCGGATTTATGAATTGGGCATAAATCCAGGTTTTAAATAACTCGAACCGTAACTGCAGCATTTTCGATTCGGTAAGATTGATGTTCTTGAGGAGGGCTATGTCCCAGTTGTTCAAGCCTGGGCCATGGAAAAAGCGCCGATTCGCATTTCCGACCTGCCCAAGCGGTTCAATAGTGAAATGCGCGGGATTGATGTCCAGGCACTTGCTATAGGTCTAGCCTACGAGGAATTCCATGCGGTTGCTGGTGGGGCGAACGCTCGCTTGAAATTGCTTGCCCACGCCACGCTTAAAACGAGCAAAACTACAATCAGAAAGAAAACCCAGCGCGAACGAAGATGCATGACAACACCCCCAAGGAAATGCGCTCGCCTCGGATCGGCAAGCCCTTCGAGACACTTCAACTTTCACTAGCTGAAAGTAACATTCTGGCAGTAAGAATTGCCCCAGACGCTGTTAGAGTTCTGATATCCCATCAGCAGTCGTGTGTCAACTCCTTTTCGCGGTTAGAGGTTCTATCCACCGATCGTTTTTTTCGAAAGGTACACTTTTCTGGCGTGAGACTCAAAAAAGTTCCTCTTGCCAAATGAAGGTGGTAGAGTCTGCAACGGCTGAAACAGGAGGGACAAATGGAAAGCAGCGCCCATCTCAAATTGCACAGCCGACAGGGAAAAACAAAGACGTTGCAACTAACCATTCTTCTTGCTTTTGCTCTCGGCGGATTGAAGCTGGCCGCGAGTACGACAGCCCTTCAGGAAAGTGCTCCCCTTAAGAGCGAAGCGGCATTAATTGAAGCGTATCATCATGTCGAGGTAGCCTCCGTTTCGGACGCACTGGAACAGATCACGGGACGAAGAATGTATATGTCCCACCGGATGCGGCCGATTTTTCGGACAAAGTTTGCGGGATTTGCTCTCACGGTGTCCCTGAAGAAGGAAGCTAACGATGACCCCGACGCGCTAAAAGGCATGCTGGCCGCGATTGATTCGGGGTCTCGCGATTCTGTTTATGTCATGGTAGTCGAAGACGGAATTGATATTGCTGGGATGGGAGGCCTCATGGGAACGGCTATGTCTGCGCGCGATTTTTCTGGCGCGGTGATTGACGGCGGTGTTCGTGACGTCGCCTACCTGGAAAAGATTGGCTTTCCCGTCTATGCGTTGGGAATCGTGCCTTCCACTTCCGTCCACCACTACCGGTTTGCAGGTGCCAATGTTCCTATCGTGTGCGACGGTGTCGAAGTGAAGCCTGCGGACATCATTGTTGCAGATGCGGATGGAGTCGTTGTGGTTCCCCGGGCGGCCGCGGAGAAAGTACTCGCACTCGCACAGGAAATGGATTTCAAGGAACACTCCATGTACGCCTATATTGAAAAACTTAAATCCATCGAAGAAGCAGTGAAGAAATTCGGTAGGCTGTGAATCGACGCCTCGATTGCGGTGGAGGCGCTCTCAAAAATGGGACTGGATTCGGGGAGCTTTCCTGTAGTATAGAGACTTTCATCTCCTGGAGTGGAATTTCATTATCGTGCGGCGATTGCAGCGCTGATAACGGGTAGGTTTTTCAATGACCGGAAAGCGCACTTACAATATCACCTCTTTGCAGCGCGGGCTGCGCTTGCTGCATCTCTTCGGCCGAACCGCCAAAGGCGTGCCGGCGGCCGAGGTCGCCAAGGCATCGGGCCTGCCCGTCAGTACCGTGCATCGTTTTCTGGCGAACCTCGAGACAGCCGGTTTTCTGAACTGCGATGACGCCGGCAACTACCACCTGGGGATCGCTTGCGTTTCGCTTGGCCAAGCCGCCCGGGAACAGCTCGACATCCGTCGGGTCAGTTTGCGGCACCTTGAGGAGCTAAACCGCCGCACGCGCGAGACGGTTCACCTCACCGTGCGCCATGGCCTTTCCGCTGTTTACCTGGAAAAGCTGGAGTCACCGGAACCGCTACGCATTTATTCCCGCATCGGCGCATCGGTCCCTCTCTTTTGCACGGCAGTCGGAAAAGTGATGCTCGCCTACGTGGAAGATGGCGAGCAGGAGAAAGTCTTGAATCAGCTGGAATTGAGGCGATTCACTGAAAACACGATCGGAAGCATCCAGGAACTGCAAGCTCAGTTGCAGAGGGTCCGTAAAGACGGCTATGCCTGTGATCTCGAGGAGCACGAGCCACACATTCGCTGCATCGCCGCGCCCATTTGGGATCACGCCGGTTTGGTAAACGCCAGTTTAAGCGTCACCGGCCCGGCAGTCCGCATGCCCCCTACAAGGCTTCGCGAGATCGCGCCTCTAATCCGAGAAGCTGGGATGAACATCTCGCGAGACCTCGGATTCCAGACAGCCGGCGTGCAGACGCCTTCATCCCCCCGCCCGAAGAGCGCCGATCGCCGTGGCGCAACTAACCGCATTTCTCGCAAGAGAGTGCCACGACATGATGCGTTTGGCGAGAGGGTGGAAATTTAACGAAGCGAAAGCAAACAGGTCCTTCGCATCATTTATGATTGCTTTTGTGCCTGTTTTGGCTTCGAGTGGCTCCGCGCAAATGGCCGAAAACTCCAAGAGCAGCTGCCACACTGAATCGACCGAATTTGGCGGCTGGCAGGCCAAACAAATCTCCAATCATTGGGTAAAGCTCATCCTCGTGCCGCAGTTGGCTGGCCGGCTGATGAGTTACGCGGTGAACAAACGGCAATACGTTGCGATTGCCGCAGGGAGCGACATTATCTGTTTTGGTTTGCCTCGAAACCGATGATTCTTAGACTTGACCAATTTGAAGGAGGAATGAACAATGTTGTCGCCGCTCAGTAATCGCAGAAATTTCGCTACTCGCCTGGCATCTCTATTCACCGGGGCCGGCGTGGCTGGGTTGTTGTCTGACCCAATTCCAGCCGCGGCGCAAGCGGCGACCGGGGTTCAAAAATTGAATTACGAAGGAAAGCCGGCAAGCGGGACTGGATTCATTACCCCGCTGATTGTTCATAATGGCGTGATCTACATCGCGGGCCAAGGCGCCCATTCCCACGACAAGGACGAAACATTCCCCAACGACATTGCGAATCACACGCACCACGTCATGGAGAGCGTGAAAACCCTCGTCGAGGCCGGTGGCGGAACGATGGATAGTATCCTGCAACTCACTGTCTATTTGGCAAAGATTGACGACTACGACGGCATGAACCAGGTGTTCAAAACGTATTTCCCCCACGGCGGCCCGGCACGAACGACGGTTGCCGTTGCGGCCCTCCCCGGTGATTCGCTAGTCGAGATCAATTGCACCGCCGCTGTCATTCGCAAGTAGCTTGAAGGAGAAAAAATGGGATTCAATTTGAAGTGGACACGCCGAACTTTTATAGGCAGCCCCAGTGCTCTGGCCGGCGCTGTGTTCAACGGAGGAAGTCTGTCTGCCACACCGAAAGCAACTTCGCAGAACAAGATCACCGGCTTCGGCGAAACCGGCAACGTCTATGAGGAACTTGGTGTCGCGACGTTGATCAACGGACAGGGAACCCTGACAATGCTGGGCGGTTCCTTGATGCGTCCTGAAGTCGACGCGGTGATGGATCTGGCGGGCCAGCATTTCGTCAGCATTCAGGAGCTTGAGGCCGCCGCGAGCAAGCGCATCGCGGAGCTGCTGAAACTCCCCGCAGGGTACACCGCACTCGTCACTTCCGGCGCGGCTGCGGCCATGCAAACGGGCCTCGCAGGGATCCTGACGGGAGACAATCCGAAGTTCATCGAGCAACTTCCCGACCTCACGGGGATGAAATTAGAAGTTATCATCCAGAAATCGCACCGGAACCCTTTCGATCACCAACTGCGTGCGACGGGAATCAAGCTTGTTGAAATCGAGACGCGCGAGGATCTGCGCAAGGCCATCAATCCAAAAACGGCCATGATGCACTTTACGAATTTTGCCAACGCCGCGGGGCAGATCAAGGTGGATGAATGGCCGAAGCTGGCGCAGGAGTACAAGATCCCAACGTTGATTGATGCTGCAGCAGACGCCCCACCCGTTTCGCATCTCTGGGACTACGTCAACATGGGGTACGATCTCGTCGCCTTCAGCGGCGGCAAGGCCATCCGGGGCCCCCAGTGCGCAGGCCTTTTACTCGGACGAAAGGACCTGGTTGCTTACGCCCTCCTGAATAACAGTCCTCACGAAGATACGCTAGGCCGCAGCCAGAAAGTGGGCAAGGAAGAAATCGTAGGGATGGTCAAGGCGCTCGAATGCTATCTGAAAGAAGACCATGAGGCGCTGACTAAGGAGTGGCAACAGCGTCTGGAAGTGGTCTCCAGCGAAGTTACCAAGATCCCGGGTGTGACCACGACCTATTCTGTCCCGGATGTGGCCAATCATGTCCCGCATATGGAGATTCACTGGGATAAGAACCGCATTCCGCTTATGCCTCGTGAAGTCGCCGCGGCACTGCGCAAAGGAACTCTTTCCATCGTTCTGTCCTCTGGCGAGAAGGGTGAGGCCCTTTCGATGAATTCCTTCATGTTGCAACCAGGAGAAGACAAGATCATCGCGGACAAACTTTCTGCTTACCTGAAAGCGCATTCGTCGTGAACGTAGCGAATTACGTCTTCGGGCCAAAGCGAATGCCGTGGGGCTCTCGTGGCTAAAAGTGGCATGAGTAGTACGCGCTGGCTCCTCGTTTTCTGGCTCTTTGTCTTGAGTGCCGTTTCCTATCTCGATCGAGTCAACATCTCGATCGCGGGGAGTTCCATCGCCGCGGAATATCACTTCGGCAATGTTCAGTTGGGCTCCGTGTTCACGGCTTTTTTGATCGGCTATGCGCTATTTCAAACCCTCGGCGGTTGGCTCGCGGATCGCCTTGGACCGCGTCGCGTGCTCGCGGCAGCAGTCTTATGGTGGGGAATTTTCACCGCCCTAACCGCGGCTGTCTCTGCCAAGCTCGCATTCGCTGTGGTCATTTTTGTAGGCGTGCGCTTCCTGCTCGGAGTGGGAGAAGCGGTCATCTTTCCTGCTTCCAACCAATTCGTATCGCGGTGGATTCCCTCGCAAGAACGTGGCATTGCCAACGGCGTGATTTTTGCCGGGGTCGGCGCGGGCGCCGGAGTGACGCCCATGCTCATTACTTACATCATGATTCATCACGGCTGGCGCTGGTCATTTTGGATCAGTGCCATGATTGGTTTGCTGGCCGGAGTCATCTGGTACCTCGCGGCACGCGATACGCCGGAGGAGCATTCGGGCGTTTCCCTTGCGGAGCTTGCTCACATTCGCGGCGGCGCCGGGAACAAAACGCAAGCTGGCGACACGATTCAATGGAGGACCATTCTCGGTAGCAAGGAAGTTTGGGCCGTGACCCTCGGTTATTTCGCTTTTGGCTATATCGCATGGATTTTTTTCACGTGGTTCTTCATTTACTTGGCAAAGGTCCGAGGGCTGGATTTGAAAACCAGCGCGTTTTACTCGACTCTCCCATTTCTCGCCATGGCCGTCTGCTGCCCGCTCGGCGGCGCCATCGGCGATTCACTGACCCGCCGCTATGGCAAACGCATCGGTCGATGCGGCATTTCCGTGGTGGGGCTGACCTTGTCCGCGGCCTTTCTCGTGTTCGGATCGCGCGCGGAGAGTGGGCGCCTTGCAAGCATCGTGCTGGCCGGGGGCGCCGGAGCGCTTTACCTCTCGGCGAGCTCTTTCTGGGCCGTCACCGCGGATATTGGCCGCGGTGCTTCTGGTTTCGTTTCGGGCTTTATGAATACGGGCAACCAGCTGGGCGGCATCCTCACGGCGCAACTGACTCCGTTGATAGCGTCGCGATGGAACTGGACGGCGACTTTCTATATTGCTGCGACCCTTGCGACGATTGGCGCCCTGGCCTGGTTGTTCGTCGATCCGGAGCGGACGCTTGCTCCCGCGGAGAGATCTTTCCGCGAAGCCGAAATCAGGAAACAATGAAGATCAAAGCCAAAGCAGATTGCCGCTGGGACCTGGTGAGCTTGGGCGAAGTGATGCTGCGGTTCGATCCCGGCGATACGAGGACCGCTACCGCGCGGGAATTCCGCGTTTGGGAAGGTGGGGGCGAGTACAATGTCGCTCGCGGTTTGAGGCGCTGTTTCGGCCTGGACACGGCCATTGTCACCGCTTTGGCCGACAACGCCGTGGGACGGCTCGTAGAAGACCTGATGCTACAGGGAGGCGTGAACCTAAAACACCTTCGTTGGGTCCGGCACGACGGTGTGGGCCGCAGCGTCCGAAACGGATTGAATTTTACCGAACGCGGCTTCGGGGTGCGCGCGGCATTGGGATGCTCGGATCGCGGTCATACTGCCGTATCACAGTTGAAACCGGGTGAAATCGATTGGCAAGAAATCTTTGTGCGAGAACGAGCGCGTTGGTTCCACACCGGAGGAATCTTCTGCGCGCTGTCGGATACCACTCCACAAGTTGCCAGGGAGGCGATAGAGGCGGCTAAGCGCGCCGGCACGATTGTTTCCTACGACTTGAACTATCGCCCTTCTCTCTGGAAGTCCATTGGTGGGCAGAGAAAAGCGCAAGAGGTTAATCGAATGCTTGCGCCGCTCGTGGACGTGGTGTTCGGAAACGAGGAAGACTTTACCGCGGCCCTTGGATTTTCCGTTCCCGGGGTTGACGAAACTCATTCTCAGCTCGATCTGAAGCATTTTAAGCAAATGATGGAGGGAGTCGTGCTGGAGTTTCCCAATCTGTCCGTGGTCGCCACGACTTTGCGCACCGCAACAACTGCCACGAGGAATGATTGGGGCGCCATCGTCTATGCCAGCGGAATATTCCATGAAGCCGTTCCTCGTGAAAACCTAGAGATCTACGACCGTGTCGGTGGGGGAGATTCCTTCGCGGCAGGCTTGATCTACGGACTTCTGAGCGGAAAAGATATTCCCTGGGCGGTGGAGTGCGGTGCTGCACATGGCGCTTTGGCGATGACTACACCGGGAGACACATCCATGGCGACACTGCAGGATGTTCTTCAAGTAATGCAAGGAAGGACGGCGCGAATCTCGCGCTGATGTTTCGATAGTGCTAGGCATTCATCGGAGCAATCGAATGACGGCCGAGAACACGATTCGTCGAATCGAAGAAATTGGCATTGTGCCTGTAGTTCGGGCCGCCAGTGTGGACGAGGCACGCCGCGTCGTACAAGCAATCTGTGCGGGCGGAATCCCCATCATTGAGATTACGCTGACGGTCCCAGATGCGCCGAAAATGATACGTGAGCTAGCGCAATGCTACGGCAATAATGTGCTGGTCGGCGCGGGAACGGTCATCAATGCGGAACAAGCGGAGACTTGCGTGGCAGCTGGAGCGCAATTCCTGGTTAGTCCCGGCTTGGCACTTCCCGTTCTTCAGTTTGCCGCGCTTCACGGCCTTCTTGCGATTCCCGGTGCGATGACGCCAACGGAAGTCATCGAGGCCATCGCGGCGGGAGCGCAGATCATCAAGATCTTTCCTTGCGGCAGTGTGGGCGGCCCGAAACATCTGACGGCGCTGAGGGCTCCATTTCCGGAAATCCGGTTCATCCCGACGGGCGGTGTGAATTTATCTAACGCCGCGGAGTACTTGAAAGCAGGTGCGTTCGCACTGGGCGTTGGCGCCGACCTGGTGGACTTGGCAGCGGTCCGCCAGAACGAAACTCAAAAGATTGTTGCCGGGGCCAAAGCCCTGGTAGATGCGGTGCGACTGGCCCGGACTGCAATCTCCTGGGGATCAGCCCTTCAGTGACGACTCTCAGTGGATTTACTGTTCCCTCCGGGGACTGGCCGATCGGGCTGGCCAGCTGGGGTTCGAGTCCCCACGGGCCTACCATCTTTTCAATTACTTCCGGCCTAGGCACCTCCTCTCAATCCACGTTTGCGTCGTACTTTGTGTCGTAACCAGTGCTTTCGTTCCCAGTAAACCAAGTTCCCTGAGGCTTGGCCGACAGTGCCGTCACAGCCTGCCGCCTCGCTTCGCTTCGAACGGTGAATAAAGGGCCAGCATTCTATGGCTGACATGGCCAGCAATCGCCATGACCGTTTGGTCGGAGACTTGAGACTCGGCCAGCTCTGTGATGACGTTGTGCCGGAGATCGTGAAACCTCAAACCGGCGAGCGGACTTTGGACCTTTTGAATGTCGGCCCGCAACCCTTGTCAATGCATGTCTTCCCTGGTCTTTGCAATTTGCTACAGCACTGGATCGCCCTTGTTAAACTTCGTAAGCCGTCCTGAAGCTGGTTTGACCTATGTAGGGTCGACATGTTCGTTCTCACATGCAGGGAAAGGCCCCGTCCCCATGAAGACTTTGGAGCGATTCCGTAGGCGAAGGACGATCTCGAAGGCTGTGTCATTCATTCTTCAGCTGTGGTTCGCGAATGGTCGAGCAACTTGGCAGAAACGTGCACGCTATGCTCATTGTGGTCTGGTCGTTTGTGTACGATTCTGCAAGGGTCGGTAATTGCATCGTGACGCAGGTCAAGGAATCTCAACGCTCTCAACCGAGCTTCTCGCCCTCTTTGTTGATGACCAACTGGGTCGCCGGATACAAAACGCCCCCGCTGTTGTCCTTGTGTTATCGTTCAAGTCGAACTCGCCGCCCGTCAAGTTGTACGCGATGGTCTGGGAGTTCGTATAGGCTTCACCGAAGCGAATCTGACGGTTGGAGATAAAGCGAATCTTCCGGCCCGTGGGGGTCGGAATCAACCCATTGTAACCGATGTCGTAACCGAGCGTCCCAGTGATCGCGATCCGGCCGACAGATTTCATCTTGGTCAGAGCATTGACCAGACCCCAGGTTTTGGCCTTTCTTGAAGGCGTCCACCAGTACCTGCCGGTCCTCCGGCGTCGAAAATTCATAAATGGTTACTTTGACGCTGATGCAAAGGCGTGCCTGCTGGCCAGTTCGCGCTACACTGAATCGAGCGGTTTGTGAATCATGCCAGATTCTCCGCAACTCACCGTGCTCTTTGATGGATCGTGTTCGCTCTGCCGTGACAGCGTTGAACGCGTTCGCCCTTTCAACCGCGATGGACGTATCGAGTTTCTCGACCTTCACGATCCCAGCTCGATTCGCCGGTTTCCCCATGTTGATCGGGAAGAGGCCATGCGTTCGATGCAAACCGTCGATAATCTGGGCCACGTTTACGCGGGGGTGGACGCCTGGGCTCAGATCGGTCTCCGGCTGCCTGGCTGGAACCTCCTGGCGTGGATTCTGTTTGTTCCTGGGATCCATTGGACGGCGCGCATCCTTTATGACTGGATTGCACGCAATCGTTACCGGTGGAACCGGGAAGCCTGTGCCGACGGTTCTTGCACGCTGCATCTTCCTGATCCTCCAGACTCGACCACGAAACACTGATCCTTCCCGGATTTCTATCCAGGGTTATGATCGGTGCTGATGAATTGGTGGACGCCTGCCTTTCTGCGCTGGTGGGCCGGGCCAGGACCTGCAGGTCCTCCCGGGCACCTTCTTCCGCGCTGGCTGTTTCTCCGCGCGCTCGGCATCATCTACTTTTCGGCCTTCTATTCGCTTGCTTTTCAGATCCGCGGACTGCTCGGCCCACATGGGCTGCTTCCGGTCCGTCCCTACCTTGCGGATATATCGACCGGCGTGGGTCTGGCGCGGTATTGGTATGCACCCACGCTGCTTTGGCTGAACAGCAGTTCGCCGATACTGATGTTTCTCTGCTGGGCCGGTATGATCGCTTCGCTGCTGGTCATTCTGAATTCTTGGCCGCGGGCCATGTTGGGAATTTGTTTTGTCGCGTTTCTTTCCTTTGTCACCGCGGCGCAGGATTTTTCCAGCTATCAGTCTGACGGCATGCTTCTTTGCGCGGGCCTGCTGAGTTTATTCTTCGCGCCCTCGGGGCTCCGCCCCGGATTTGGGGGAATGCAGCCGCCTTCGCGAGCTCCCCGGTTTCTGCTTCAGTTCCTGTGGTTCACGATTTATTTTGAATCCGGTCTTGCAAAGTACCTTGGCGGCGATCCGCAGTGGCGCCATCTCACGGCACTGGATGACTACTACCAGAATGGCCCGTTGCCCACGTGGCTGGGCTGGTACGCGCAGCAGCTTCCGCACCGCTTTCATGCCGCAACGGCTTTCTCCACTTTGTTCATTGAGCTGTTTATTGTATGGCTGGTGTTTCTGCCGCGTCGGTTTCGGATCTTGTGTTTTTTGATTGTGACGCCCTTCGAGGCCGGTATTATCTTGTCCGCGAATTACGCCTTCCTGAATTATCTTGTGCTTTCGCTGGGCATTCTGCTTCTCGATGATCGCTTTTTGTTGCGGTTTTTGCCAAAGAGCTGGGCTCTGCCCGTTCGTCGCAACCTGCACTCGACCGAATCCGCGGAGCTCTCTAAGGAGCAGATGGCTTCCACGGGCCGTGTAGCGTTTCGACAAATTCTTTCCTCGCTCGGGATGTGGTTGCGCGGAATTTTTCTTGCCTGGATTGGCTACGCGATGCTCTTTTTTCTGCTTCACGAATACTTTGGTCCTTTGCCGCTTCCCGCCGCTCCCGTTGTGTGGCTCGAGCCGTTCCGGGTTGCCAATCAATATGGCCTGTTTGGTCGCATGACGCGTTACCGTTACGAAATCGAATTTCAAGGGTCATGGGACGGCAAGAATTGGACCGCTTACCCGTTCCGATACAAACCTCAGGACCCCAGCGAGCCTCCGGGCATTTACGCCCCCTATCAGCCGCGCTTCGATTGGAATTTGTGGTTCGCTTCGCTCGGGGACTGGCAAGGAAATCCCTTCGTGGTTCACACCGAGCAGCAATTGCTTCTGAACAATACAGACGTCCTGGCGTTGTTCAAAGCAAACCCGTTTTCCGGGCAGCCACCGGCGCAAGTTCGGGCTGTATTGTGGCAATACTGGTTCACGGACGTAGCAACGAAGCGGCAGAACGGACAGTGGTGGCGTAGGGAGATGCTGGGCCTTTACGCCCCGACGCTCGAGCGGGAAGCCGACGGGAGGATCATCGCGCGGGAGTGGCCTAGCCAGTCTTTTCCTCCGCCATAACACGAAATCCGGGCATCGGTGACCTTTTGCTGAGCGTACCCGCGGAAATTTTCTAGCTGCCTTTCTAGAATGCGAAGCGCACCGAAAGGGTGACCTGAGTCTGGCAAGGACTGTCGCGCTTGAAAACACGAGCAGTCGCGTGATCGCTCAGCGAGAAGCCACGATCGTCTTTCCAATAGCCTTAGACTAATCGTCGCAGGAGTGGCAAAGACTCAGGCGCAAAAGAAGGCCGCCGTCTGGGTCTAAGGCTGCTAAGTTTTGTAGCGAAACGCTGCTTCTTGGCTTCGGCTTTGAGATGCGGTGACTTTTTATCTAGTGTGCTGAGAAGCAATTTGGCGGAAGGGGGAGCGGGAACTTTGCCTCCCAGGACGATGTCCTTGGCGGGCATCTCCTTGCCATAGAGATTCTTGTTGGCACCATTGTCCGGGCGGAGAGTGGATCCTTCGAGAGAAACCCCGGCGAAGGCGCCTCGAGCGCGGGAATAGCTGAGAATTTCGGCTCGCATGGTCGCATCGGTGGCGGCTGAAGTGTCGCGGCCAACCGGGCCGGCGGCGGCGGAAGCGTCCGCGCCCAGTTTCACCTTGCTGGTAAGAACGCCTTCGGCGCTACGATCGTTCATCAACAATAGAACGAAGTCGGTGGCCTCCCCACCAATCTGGAAACCGACGCTGCCACCCTCGAGAGCGATCATGGTCGGCGTGCCCCAGGGTCCCTTGAAAGTGGCGCCGCTACGGCAGGTCATGACACCGCGTCCATAGCTCGCGCCGACGACAAAAGCAGCCTTGACGACGGAAGGCAGGACGACAACGCAATAGGCCTTGTCAAGAAGATCCTGCGGCACATTCTCCGGCACATTCAGAATCTCGTTGCTCACTTTGCCGGCGTTCTCGAGGCGCTCCACTTCTTTTTTGTTGTCTGCAGAAACGCTTGAGACCGACAAAACCAGGAGTGCGCTGACGAGGCAGGTAAAATACATTTTCATCTTTAGGCTCCTCCGACGGTATGTGATTGGCCGTTCAGGCCGGATTGCGTGCAGGGCGGGTAATTCCGGGCAAATTATAGGACAGAACCAGCGGCAATCGGAGAAAACCTACAAGGAATAAGGGAGTTGCCGTAAGAAAGAGAGCCTGCTGGTGAAAAATCTGCAAGATAGAACCCCCTATACGACTAGCTCCATCTTATTTTTGATATGGGGATTTCGCTGTCAGGACCATGTTTTGCTTTGCCACCCTCGGAATAAAGTTGTAACGTTAGAATAAGCTTTTGAGTTTCCCCTCTGAACAACCTCGAAGCCTGGAGTCGATCTTTCTTAGCACGCATTCTTCCCGGTTGTCAGAACTCTAAAAGCCCGAACTTCCAGTTAAACCTTGGGAGCTGCTGAGAAATACCATTCGCCCACGAGAATGCGAAGTGGCTGTGCTTAGAGAACCGAAGCGAGTATTATGTGCGCGAGTGGGGTGTATCAAGGTTCGACACCTGGGGTTACCCGATGACACAAGAAAGTCGATACGCCAACCTTTATCTTTGAAACACGGCGGGAGAAGGACGCAAGCCCACGCCGAATTCTCATGAGGGAGAGCAACATGCAGATAACTATGAAGCACCTGGGGGCGGCAACGGTGGCTGCGGCGCTGTTGGCGGGCACCTGCCTGCTCAGTGTGCCGGCAAAAGCAGATGTGGCCGCTGGGGAAGCGCTCTATAAAGCGAAGTGCGCGGGATGCCACGGAGCCGATGGTAAAGGTAAGGAAGCCATGAAAACGAGGGATCAAAGTTCGGCCGACATTCAGAAAATGAGCGACGCCGACCTGTCTGGAGCGATCACGGGGGGCAAAGGAAAGATGCCCGCGTTCAAGACGCTGAGCCCGGACCAGGTCAAGGATCTTGTCGCCTACATCCGCTCTCTGAGGAAGTAAACTGACGTGGGAGAAGAGTTCGGCGTGGCGCGCGTTCGCTCCTTCTTCGGTATTGGGCCAGGCTGATCTACTACCTGGGCCAGAACACCCTCAGTCTGGTTGGGGTGGTGTTGACCACCAGTGCGGCAATTACCCTGATCGCGTTCTGGATTTACGATTTCATGCTGGCGGGGCCCGCCGCATCCGTACGTTGGCATCCCGCTGTTTCTGATTCTGCCTGCGTTATTTCGCCTGGGACTTCTGTTGATTCCACTGGGAATCTCGCTTCACCGGCAAAGGCTGCGGGATGCGAGCGAGCTGCCGACGATCTACCCGGAGGTCGATTTCAAAGTCCCTATGGTGCGCAGCAGCCTGATGTTCATCGGGTTAGCGACGCTGCTAAACGTCTTGATCGTTCAATAATTTCACGCTACAGCATTTTCCGAAGTGGGTAACGGGCGCGGCTACGGCAATTCACTGGTATGAAGCGCTGCTGGCTACGCTCTCCATTTTGATGCTCGGACCGGGGCCCGCACGCGCTCCGGTAATTGAGTTGTCTCGACAATTACCCATTCACGAGAGATTTGGGGCCAAAACACGCTGCGCATTCTGTGGTAGTGTCTGCAAAGGGAGACCGCAGGCACCATGGCATTTCGCACGATCATTGAACCCTTTCGCATCAAGAGCATCGAACCGATAAGGGCGACTTCGCGTGAAGAACGGCACAAACTTATCGGAGCCGCCGGCTACAATCTGTTTCTTGTCCCTTCCGAAGCCATCCTGATTGATTTGTTGACCGATTCGGGGACCTCCGCGATGTCCACGGAGCAGTGGGCGGCGATGATGCGTGGCGACGAATCCTATGCGGGATCGCCGAGCTTCACCCGGTTTCGCAACTCGGTGCACGCCATCCTCGGGTTTCGTCACGTAATTCCAACGCATCAGGGGCGCGCTGCGGAACGCATCTTGTTCAACGTGATGTGCAAGAAGGGCGACACGGTTCCCAGCAACACGCATTTCGATACCACGCGCGCGAACTGCGAATTTGTCGGCGCGAAGGCGCTGGACATCCCCATACCGGAAGCGAAAGAGCCTTCTCAACTCCATCCATTCAAAGGGAATATGGATGTGGCGGGGCTCGCGGAAGTGATCGAGCGCGAAGGCGCAAAGAAAATTCCACTGGTCATGCTGACGGTGACAAACAATTCCGGCGGAGGCCAGCCAGTTTCGATGGCCAACATCTGTGAAGTGAAGCAAATTTGCAAGAAGCAGGGCATCCCGCTGTACATTGACGCGTGCCGCTTCGCGGAAAATGCTTATTTCATTAAGCTGCGCGAGACGGGCTACGCGGAAAAGTCGCCGCGCGAAATTGCCAAGGAGATGTTCGGCCATGCCGACGGGTGCACGATGTCCGCGAAGAAGGATGGACTCGCGAATATCGGCGGGTTTCTTTGTACCAACGACGATATCCTTGCGCAGCAGGAAAAGGACCTGCTGATTCTGACGGAAGGCTTTCCGACCTACGGCGGGCTGGCCGGGCGCGACCTGGAAGCGATTGCCGTGGGCCTGAACGAAGCGCTGGAAGAAGATTATTTGAAATACCGGATCGCTTCGACCGCGTTTCTCGGGAATCATATCGCCAGCGAAGGCGTGCCGATCGTGCAGCCGCCCGGCGGACATGCAATCTATCTCGATGCGCGCGCCTTTTTGCCTCATATTCCAAAATCTCAATTTCCGGGCGTCGCCCTCGCTATCGAACTCTATCTTGAAGGCGGAATCCGCTCCGTCGAGATCGGATCGCTGATGTTTGGTGAACACGCACAGATGGATCTGGTGCGCCTGGCGATTCCTCGGCGCGTCTACACGCAAAGCCACATTGAGTATGTCGTGGAGGTGATCCTGAACGTGTGGCGGAGGCGCGAGCAGATTCCCGGCTACGAACTCGTGCACCAGGCACCGTTTCTGCGGCACTTCACGGCGAAGCTTCGGCCTTTGAATTGTTGAAAACACTTCATGCGCATAACCATTGATCCGGAACTGAAGGAGAGATGTCCCCGCGCAGCACTGGGATGCTTGACGGCCCTTGTCCATACGCTGGAAAACGCGCCGGGCTTGCGCGAAGAAATGCAGGCCGTAGAATCCCACATCTTGCAACTGCCGGAACCGCGCGCGGTCCTGGAATCGCCCAAGATTCTGGCGACACGCGCCGGCTACAAGGCGCTGGGAAAAGACCCGGCGCGATACCGCGGATCGGCCGAGGCGCTCCTTCGCCGCATCCTGAGCGGAAAGAATTTCCCGCAGATCAACGCGGTCGTGGACATTATTAATCTGGTTTCCGTGGAAAGCCGTTTTCCGATCGGACTCTACGACCGGGCAAACTTGAAAGGCGACATCGTCTTTAGGGCGGGCCGCGGGGGAGAAACCTACAAAGGCATCGGCAAATACGATCTCAATCTGGAAGGTCTGCCCGTTTTTTGCGATGAAGCGGGGCCGCACGGCAGCCCGACGAGCGATTCCGAGCGGACGATGGTGACGCTGGCCACGGAACAGATTGCAGCAATGGTGGTTTCGTTTGGAGGCACCGAAGGATTGGAGCACGCCTGTCAGAGAATGTCCTCGCTCCTGGAAAAATATGGACAGGGGCACGAGACGCAAATCGAATTCATCTTGTGAGCAAGGCCGAATGCGTGACGGCAGGTTCCGCGTACGGCAACGCGGGTGTGCACTTCCGGTTTCACCGAGATCCCGCCGCCGTGTGGATTGTGAGTTATGCAATCTTTTGGGGAAGAATTGTGTATCGTTGAACGGTCACAAGTAGGATAGGGTCAAAGCCATGCCCAGCATCTATGACCTGAAACCGAAGTTTCAGAGCTTGCTGCGACCACTCAGCAACGCGCTGGCGAACGCAGGGATCACCGCGAATATGGTGACCGTTTCGGCGATGGCGCTTTCCTTCGCGACCGGCGCCGCTATTTTATACTCCCATACATTTCGCAGCTTGCTGTTGCTGCCTGTGATTTTGTTCGCGCGCATGGCGCTGAACGCCATTGATGGCATGCTGGCGCGCGAGCACAATCAGAAGACGCCGCTGGGTGCGATCCTGAACGAGCTCGGGGATGTTTTCTCGGACGCTGCATTGTATCTTCCGCTCGCTACGTTTCTTCCCTTCGATCCATCATTGATTGTGGTCATAGTGCTCTTCGCGCTACTCAGTGAAATGACCGGCATCATCGGCAAGCAGATTGGCGCCTCGCGGCGATATGACGGCCCAATGGGAAAAAGTGATCGCGCGTTTGTTTTCGGCGCTTTGGGATTGCTTCTCGGACTGGGGCTGCCAATTTTTCCAGCAGTTCGTCCGGTACTCTGGATCATGGCGGTCCTCTTATTCCTGACGATTGTGAACCGTGCGCGCGGCGCTTTACGGGAACTCGGCGGCGCCACCCGATGAGCGACGGCATCCATCCGATTGCCAGCCTGCTCGCTGCCGTCGCCCGCGGCATCTCTGGTGTGCAGGTGCAATGGGCTGGTTGCCAACCGGACGAAAAGCAGCGCATCTATTTTACGAATCACACAAGCCACCTCGATTTCGTAGTGCTGTGGTCGGCGTTGCCTCCTGAAATACGCGCACGCACGCGCCCCATCGCTGCCCAAGATTATTGGGAAGAGTCGCCGCTTCGTCGCTACCTGGCGCTGAACGTGTTCCAGGCGGTACTCATCCAGCGAGGCGCCATGGCGCAAGCGAAATCACCGGAGGAAGCGCACTTAGTAGGGCGTCATCTTGTCGAACAGATGGCGTTAGCGATGGGAGAGAAAAATTCCCTGATCCTTTTTCCGGAGGGCACGCGGGGCACGGGAGAAAGGGTCGGGCCTTTCCGCGGCGGGCTTTATCACCTGGCGCTTCGCCGGCCGGACGTCGAACTCGTTCCCGCCCATCTCGAGAACATGAACCGGATTTTACCGAAAGGCGAGGTTTTGCCTGTGCCCATGCTCAGCTTGCTGACGTTTGGCAAACCGCTGCAGTTAGAGCACGGCGAGGAAAAGGATGTCTTTCTCGAGCGCGCGCGGGAAGCGGTCAGCAGCCTGCGCCGGATTGGATCTGCTTGATGCTTGAAGCGATCCACGACCAAAAACTCATGTGGCTGTGTGGCGGCGTGCTGTGCCTGCTGGTTGTCTCCACCGTGATCGGCGGCATCCTGAAGAACCGCAGAAAGACCGATGCCAGCCGCTCGACGATTGACAACTTGAACGCGCGTATCCGCGCCTGGTGGAAGATGTGCGCGATTTTTGCCGTGTCCATCCTGATTGGACGCGTGGGCTCGCTGGTGCTGTTCGGTTTGATCTCATTTCTCGCCATGCGGGAGTATATGACGCTGGTGCCCACGCGCCGCGGCGACCACCGTACGCTCTTTTGGAGTTTTTTCGTCATCATGCCGCTGCAGTATTACCTATTGGGGATTCAATGGTACGGGTTCTTTGCGATCATGATTCCGGTTCTGGCGTTTGTCTTTGTTCCCACGAGAATTGCCATCTCGGGCGACACGGAACATTTTCTGGAGCGCGCAGCGAAAATCCAATTTGGAATTATGGTTTGCGCCTACTGCTTGAGCCACGCGCCGGCTTTGCTGCTGCTGAACATTTCCGGATTTGAAGGGCACGACGCACAGCTGCTCCTTTATCTGGTGATCGTGGATCAGATGAGCGACGTGCTTCAGTACGTCTGGGGCAAGCTGATTGGCAGGCACAAAATTGCCTGGCGGGTGAGCCCGAACAAAACCTGGGAGGGATTTGTCGGGGGAGTTTTGAGCGCGACGGCTCTGGGCGCGGCGCTCTGGTGGGCAACCCCGTTTACGCCACTGCAATCCGCGGGCATGTCATTCACGATCTGCATTCTTGGTTTCTGTGGCGGTCTGGTGATGAGCGCCATCAAGCGTGACATCGGGATCAAGGATTTTGGCGTGGTCATCGAAGGTCACGGCGGCATTTTGGACCGCATCGATTCGCTCTGCTTCGCTGCGCCGATTTTCTTTCACCTGGTGCGATATTACTTTGTGCCGTAGACGCGGACTTGCCCTGTGCGCTACTGGGAAACTGGCTCCGCGCTCTTCTCCCGCACTTCTCTCCGTGTTTCCAATAGGCTCCGGGAAGCCAGCAGTTCCGCATTGAAGATCGCTGCTCCGGCGGCTCCCCGCACGAGGTTATGCGAAAGCAGCGTCAGCTTGACGTCGAGCAGGGGGCACTCGCGCACGCGGCCGACAACCGCGGCCATGCCGTGACCGATGTTCACGTCCTTGCGGGGCTGCGGGCGATCGGGTTCATCCAAAACAACGACGGGATTTCTCACTGCGGTCGGGAGCGCAGCGAGTTCGTCGGAAACCCGATAATTTCGCAGTGCTTCACGTACTTCTTCCAGTGTGGCGGTTTTCTTCAGCCGCACGGAAACACATTCGAGGTGTCCGTCAACCACCGGCACGCGGTTGCAATGCGCGCTGATGCCCAGACCTGCTTCGATAAAGCGCGAGCCTTCCCACTTTCCAAGCAACTTTTGCGGTTCGGTTTCCATTTTTTGTTCTTCGCCGCTAATAAACGGAATCACATTGCCCTGAATATCCAGGGAAGCCACGCCAGGATAGCCCGCACCGGATACCGCCTGAAGCGTCACGACGAAAATCTTCTCGAGCCCAAATGCGTCGGCCAGCGGCTTGAGCACAACGACGAGGCCCGTCGTCGAGCAATTCGGATTGGTCACAATGAAGCCGGAATCGTAGCCGCGATTTTTCTGCTGCACTGGAATTGCGCCCACGTGCGCGGCGTTCACTTCCGGAATCAGCAGCGGCACATCGGGATCCATGCGGTGATTCTTCGAGTTGCTGACCACCGGATAACCGCGCCGAGCGAAATCCTCCTCCGCCTGGCCAGCGACCGAGGAATCGAGCGCCGAAAAGACGAAATCGCATTGGAACTTTGAACCCAGATCCTTTACAACCAGCTTCGCCGCCATTTCTGGCACTGGTCCTTCGAGATGCCACCGTGCCGCCTCCGCGTATTTCTTGCCAGAAGATCGTTCGGACGCCGCGACCTCTGTCAATTCGAACCAAGGATGGTCCGCGAGCAATTTCACCAATCGTTGTCCAACCATTCCGGTCGCGCCCAAAACTCCGGCGCGCCACTTTTTTCCGCTTGGCGATACACTCATGCCACACCCCCGTTTTGTACAGGAAGATTCCGCGATCGCCCGATGCGCGTCCCCTGCGCTTGCGGCTTGAAGGTATTGCGGACCCAGACGGTCATTTCAGTTTGCGCCGCCAACGGCAAAACGTGTGGATGCAGGACTTTCGCTCCGCTGGCCGCCAGGGCATGCGCCTCGTCGTAACTCATTTCGTGCAGCAATTTCGCCTCCACCGTTTCCTTAGGATTCGTCGTGTAAATCCCGTCCACATCAGTCCAGATGATGAGTTCTTCCGCGTCCACGACATGGGCAATGATCGCACCCGAGAAGTCGGAGCTGTTTCGCCCAAGCGTGGTGATTCGCCCATCGCTTGTGGCGCCGATAAACCCGGTCACCACCGGTACAATACCGGCCTGCAACAAGGGTAGCAGGACTTCCTGGCCGCGCAGACAAGTGTGCTCCAAATGCGGCCTGGCTTCCTGGAATGTATCGCAGGTCAGGACAAAATCCGAGGAGGCCACGGGCACCGCGGATACGCCGATCCGCACTAGCGCCGCCGCGAACAAGCGCGCACTGAAACGCTCGCCGAAGGAGGCCAGGTAATCGTACCGCGAGGCATTCACGTTAACGGGACCGCGGAGCGGGGTTAGGTGCAAGAGATCGCCGCCGAGGAGTTTTACTTCCTGCGCGACTCGCGAACAGTCTTTCTGCTCCAATTCCAATTCACGCAAAGTTTTCAAGTGCAAGTCTACGATGGCGTCCGCTTCCCTGCGAGCTTGTGCGCATTCTCCACGCGTCTGCATCTGAGCGATACCGAGGAGGCGGTCGGTTACTCCTTTCATCGCCGACACAACGACGGTGACGGACGCATGGCGGAGGGATTCCCGCACCAACTCCGCAGCGTGAAGCATGCGCTCGGCTCCCAGAAGGGAATAGCCGCCAAACTTGAAAGTGATGACTTTTCCCTGTTCCGTGGCAGCGCTGACATAGAGAACTTTCTGCGTCAGGCCGCCGCCACGTTCATGGCGTGCTAACTCACCTTCCACTGCGGGATTTGCTTCCTGCTGTTCGGGGCTCATGATGACCGCTCCTTGTTTGTTTTCGCCGGAGCGTTCTGGGGCGGGAGTTAAAACAAAAAACCCACCGCCAGGTTCGCTTCCGGCGGTGGGTTTGAAACTTTTTGCTGGCTAGCTGTTTCTCCCCTCGCCCGAAGTGCACGTAGTGGACTTAATCCTCGTAGTCCACGTAGTTGTCCGCTTGGTGGTGGAAAGCATTCGCTTGGAGACGAGAGCCAACATGCAGAAAGCATAACACACGGCGCCGGAATCCCGACTCAAAAGGGCCACGCATAATGTGCATGGTGTCGAAAAGAAACCTTGATTCGCCGTAGGCAGTCGCTACCTAGAGGCAGTAGTAATACGTTGATTCTACGGCACTTACACAGTGCAGCTTGATATCGCTTACTGGGATTAGTACCCCCACGGGAAGGCGAGGGCAAGTGGCCTCCGGAGTAACACTCTTCACATTTTCAACGAACGAAAGGGAGACTTACATCATGTGTCTCAAGAAGTGGTTGAACTGTTTTGTCGCGCTCTCCGTCCTGGCGCTGCTGTGTGGGTGCGGCCATGGACCCAACTCTACAATGACCCCACCACCCCAGTCGAATAGTGTCTTCGTCACCGGAACGGACGCGCCCCTTCCCAGCGTCGTGTCGTTTCAGGGTGGACATTACGGGATTGAGCGTCTCGGACGGGACGAATTCGGTGCCCGTTCTCACCAACACACAAACCGTGGACTTTGCCCGCTTGAACGGCCTGCGGACCTTGCTGGACGTTAATAAAATTCCGACCGGCACATACACGCAGGCGATCGTTACGCTCGCGAACCCGATCATCGGCTATCTGAACGTGGTGAATCCTTCTACGCGGCCGACGATCAGTCAACTGGACACAACCGCGAGTTCCAACCCGCAACTCAGCCTGACGCAGTCTCAAGTCACGATCAATCAGGCAAATCCGCTGGTGGTTACCACGGGTGACATCGTCGGGCTGCGCTTCGAGTTTGATATCCGGAAATCGGTCGCTCTGAATTCCAGCGGCCAGATTACCCGAGCAATCACGCCGACGCTGGATCTGAAAGCCATCACCCCGGAGGACACCGATGCGTATGTGGACGACTTTGACGCGGGCGTGGTCAGCAGCGTGAACGCTGGCGGCAATTCCTTCGTGATTCAGGGCCCGCACGGCCGCCAGTTCACGGTGAACGTAAATCAGCAGACCGAGTGGGAAGGAAACGAAACGATCAACGATCTGACCACAAGCTCGATCGTGGAAATTTCCGGCACGCTCGATCGCACATCCGCCGCGTTCCTGGCGGATTCCGTGGCCATTGTTTCGCAGGACAGGTTCTGGGCGGGCGGCCTGGTTACGTTAGTCGAACCACAAACGGGCGCCGCGTCAGACTTTGACCTGTACCTGCGTAACGTTTTGCCTTCCGGCACGGGCTTCTCTTCCGGACAAATCTCCACCGTCAATCTGACCGGGCAGGAGAAGTTGCTTATCCACTGGTGGCACAACAATTTCGGCAGCTTCCTGTTCACGTCGACCGGCCTCGTTGCAGGGCAGCATGTCAGCATCGCGGGTCCATTCAACAGTGGGCGGGTAACCGTCAAGCGCGTGGTTCTGCACCCTTCGGGACACTCCGGGACATTGGTCGTGGGCCAGACGAATACTTCGGCGGGCACATTTGAATTTGATTCGACTGGCTTGGCGGGAGTGCTTTTCAACGGGCCGGTCACGGTACAAGTCACGCCGTTCGCGAAATATTTGGGTGGGTTGAACGGGCTGAACGACCTCCCGGGCAATACCGCACTGAATCTGAGAGTGGTCGGTTTGATCTTGAAGGGCAACAGTGGGCAACCCATGTTCCTCGCACGCCGCGTTGAGAAACTAAGCAAACTAACTCTGGTTTATTCTTCAACAGAAAACGGCCGCTCTTTTTTCAGAGTGGCCGTTTTTCCTTTGGTTACGCCTGAAAGAGGAGACTGGAACAAGTAAGCCCGGATTCCGCTTTTTGCAACTCGCTGATGTCGAGGGGAGCAGCGCGGAATCCTTTGGCTTCGATTCGTTCGCGCGTGCGGGGAAACGATGCGGGGAAGATGACCGTGTCGCCGATGGCGAGGGCGTTGCCGGCGTGGGGCTCGGAAGGATCCACTTCCACCCAGTCAAATCCTTCGAGGCGTTGCCACTGGAACCAGGCGCGGTTCGCGAGAAGGGTTTTTTCCCCCAGAAAAGCTACGGCCGATTTCAGGTGCAGGCACCCGGTTACGGGCACGGCGGTCGTGCTATAGCCGTAGTGTTCAAGGATCACGGCAAGTTGGCGGATACCCTCCGGATTGGAGCGGCGCGTTACGCCCACGAAAACTTTCTTTCCTACGCGGAGCACGTCGCCACCTTCCAGAGTACCCGGCAACTTGACGTAAGCGAGCCTGCGGAATTTTTCGAGGGCTGCCGCGAGGGAAGGTGCTTCCTTCCGGCGCGTTTCATTGCCGAGCGTGCATATGACTGCCACTTCGTCGAGAACAATGGCTGGATCCTCGACAAACATGGAGTCTGGCAATTCTGCCTCGTCGGGAAGAGAGATCACTCGCACTCCTAGTTTCGCAAGGAGTTCTTCATATGCATGGTGCTGGGCACGAGCTTTTGCGATATCAATGGGTTTGCGGTCGATGAAGCTTAATTCGCAGTTCGCCAGGGCAGAACTGACACTTCGGGTGATAGCCGTCAGCATGATGTGAATGTACCAGAGAAGACTCAGACTTGGGATGCCGGGAAAGAGCTCGCGAACACGCCTCGCGGTTGTGACCCCGGGCAAATCTCGCTACACTCATCCCGCATTCCGAGGAGAATCATGCGCTGGCGAAATCTTCTGCTTCCGGCCCTACCCATCCTGGCAAACGTGCTTACTTGCACTCCGTATTCCCGAGCGCAAGAGACTCCGGATCGCACCGCCGCGGTAGAAGAGGTCTTTGCGGACCTGGCCAAGCCCGGTTCACCGGGCTGCGCTGTGGCGGTGGCGCACAACTCCAAGATGATTCTAGCAAAAGGCTATGGGTTGGCGAGTATCGAAGAAAACGTACGCATCACGCCGGACTCCGTTTTCGATATCGGGTCCACCTCAAAGCAGTTCACCGCGGCCAGCATTCTTTTGCTGGGAAAAGAGGGTAAGCTCTCGATCAACGATGACATTCGAAAATATATCCCCGAGCTTCCGGACTACGGCAAGAAAATCACCATTCTGAATCTCCTGAATCACACCAGCGGCTTGCGCGACTACCTCACGCTGTTCGACCTAGCTGGTGTAAACATTGATGACGTTACGACCGATCAAGATGCGCTGGCTTTGATCACGCGTCAAAAAGGTCTCAATTTCGACCCTGGCTCAGAGTGGCTTTACAGCAACACTGGGTTTTTTCTGTTGTCTGTCGTCGTAAAGCGCGTCAGTGGCCAATCCCTCCGCGATTTTGCGGCGGTGAATATTTTTCAGCCCTTGGGGATGAGCCACACGCAGTACCGCGATACGCACACGCTCCTGATACCGAATCGCGCGCAGGCCTACGATCCTGTGGAAAAAGGCTCCGGCTACACGCTGGACATCTCCTATTTCGAACAGACCGGCGATGGCGCCGTGCATACGACGGTCGGCGACCTCTTGAAGTGGGATGAAAATTTTTACACCGCGCAGGTCGGCGGCAAAGCCTTACTCGCAGAACTGCAGCAGCCCGGCGCGCTGAATTCCGGTAAGGCGCTCACTTACGCGAAGGGGCTCGCCGTGGGTCAGTATCGAGGATTGCACACCGTCAGCCACGGAGGATCCTGGGGAGGCTACCGCGCGCAACTGCTGCGTTTTCCCGAGCAGCATTTTTCGGTGGTTTGTCTGTGCAACCGCTCGGACGGTGATCCCGAGAAGCGTGCCGAACAGGTGGCCGACCTTTACCTCAGTTCCGTGTTGAAAGAGAAACGGGCAAAGACGGAAGATCCCAAAGAGGGAAAACATCCGCCGGAGATTTCGGTGCCGGCGCCGGAACTGGAGAAATTCGCGGGGAATTACCAGAGTGCCGAACTGGCAGTTGTCTACCGTCTCGTGGTCTCCGAGGACAAGTTGAAGATCGGTGGCATCCTTCTTCCGGGAGGGATTCCGCGGTCGTCGGATTTTCAAGGAAAATCTCTCACGCCTCTCGGAAAGGATCAGTTTGAACTTGCCGGCTCGTCCACACAATTCCAATTTCAACGCGATTCCGCGGGCCAGCCCACGGGTTTCATTCTGAATGCTGGCCGTACAACGGGTATCCTCTTTGTACGCGCTTCAACAGGCCCCTAAGGAGATTTTGCAATGTCTGATGGAATTCGTAGAATTGCCGCTGTGCTTTTTCTCCTCGCGGGGGTTGCGTTCCTGTGGTTGGCCGGCGGGCAGACCGAGGGCGCGCAAGCAGCTCGAAACGAAGTGGACTCCACAATCGCCATGGCGCAGGAGCACGCGGCAGTCAAAGACCCCCGGCTGAAAGATACCTACCGTTTGGATAAAGGCGGCTGGGTCTACGTGCATCTCCAGGGTGATCCCGCCACGATCGGGTTTCAGCACGGCTACATGCTCGCGCCGGAAATTGAAGATGCGTTCCCCGCGGTTTCCACAGGAATGATGCATTCAACGCATCGCGACTGGGCTTTCTTCCGCCAAGCAGCGCGCGAAATGCTTTGGCCCAAGATGGATACGGAATACCAGCAAGAGATACAAGGGATCGCCGAGGGGTTAAACGCGCGCACTGGCTCCAGCCTGGATGTTTACGACCTCGTGGCCTTTAACGCCTTCGAAGAACTGCCGGACTACTACGTGCCCTGGCTAAACAAGCAGGAAAAACCGCCGAACGCGCCGCATCTGAAAAGCCCCGGCAATTGCAGTGCGTTCGTGGCCACGGGAAGCTGGACAAAGGGCGGGCAGATCGTCATTGCGCATAACAATTGGACGAACTACATGAACGGGGAACGCTGGCGCATCATTTACGATATCCAGCCAACCAGCGGTTTTCGCATCCTG
>Ga0306926_10000704_pt1 | contig 31865 bp, 30 predicted proteins | sample flu12Cox44000178_FD_203759 | JGI IMG/M metagenome (GOLD analysis project Ga0306926, IMG submission 203759) | Lab enrichment of tropical soil microbial communities from Luquillo Experimental Forest, Puerto Rico - flux8day.12C.oxic.44.000.178 (v2)... | ecosystem: Environmental > Terrestrial >...
ACAAGGCGCCCCTCGTCCGCCGGCGCGACCACGCAAGTCCAGACGCAGCGCTGGCTCCAGTCCAAAGGGTTCCCGTGTCCCAGTGTGTACGTCGTGCAGGGCTCGCGCGGTCGGATTGCTGACGCGTTGGAGCTCGATGTCGTCGTTGACGATCACCCCGAGAATTGCCTGGACGTCATCGCCGATTCAACGGCGCGCGCGATTCTCGTCTGGAGGGAACCCGAGCAGCGGATCCCGGCAGGCGTCCGCCGGCTGGGCATCGGCGTCGTCGGCAGCGTCGCCGAATGCCTTGACCTGCTGCTTTCGCATGGCACGCCCCCGGTCAGGCGCCGCCCCATCCTGGACCGCGTGAAACGAGCGCTCTACCGCCGCCACCATCCACGCAGCCAGTAGTACGCGACCCCGAGGAGTTCGTGAGCGTTCATGGTCGCGACGGCAAGCCCTTCTTTGCTCGGCAAGAACACGCGGGTCCACGGAAGGTCGCGTTCAAACTCTTGAGCGACTGCGGGAACGGGCCGGATGCCTGCGGCGCGAAACGCTCCCAACGCGCGTGGCATGTGAACCTCAGACGTCACCAGTATCACCTGTTCCACCTCCCGCTCCCTGAGGATTCCGGCGACCACAATGGCCTCCTCGCGCGTCGTCTTCGAGACGGACTCGACGATGATGCGATCGCGCGGCACGCCGAGCGTGATGAGGGCATCGCGCATCGTTTCCCCTGTTGGAGCGGACCGCCGTTCAGGATGCGGATTGCCGCCCGACGAGATGACGATCGCGTGATCCACCAGCGAAAAGACACGGGCCGCCTCGAGCACGCGAGCAGCGGCTGGGCGATCGACAAACGAAAACCTCCGCCCGGTCCAGTCCTCGACGTCCAGGCTCCCACTTCCCAGGACGACAATCGCTGTTGTCCCACTGGAGGCTGCGGCTTCCGGAGCAGACGACGTCGGGGCACTGGCCTCGAACGGCCTGAGTGAGCCGACAATTATCCTGGTCAGGAGGTACTGCCCTTCGTAGACGCTGCATATCAGGAATCCGGCCGCCGCGACGACGAGAAACCGTCGTGCGCGCCGCGACGAAGGGGCGATGGCCATCCAAATCGCAGCGGCCACAAGGCACGCGACAAGCCCGCCGGCAGACAACACATACCCGACGAAGTCCGAGCCGGCGATCATGTCGGCGCGATTCTAGCTGTGATCCGGTGGCTCAGGCTTCTTGACGAGCCCTTCTGGTTGCGACTCAGGCCCTCGGACGGGGGCTCCGGGTTTCGGCGGCGGCTGCGCGGTCGTGACCAGCTTGTTCTCGCCAGGCTTCGGTAGTTCATTCTGGCCACGAGGCCGGGCCTGGGGGCGCCGATCATGTGCGGGCGCCTGATTACCGGGCCGCCGCGGTGGTTTGCTGCGGCGTTCAGCCTTTGGCCCCCGCTTTTCCCCTCGCGGTTTCGAGTCACGTTGCGGATGGGGTCGAGGCCATTCAGCGTGCGAGTGCCGCGGGTCGCGCTGCTCATGCTTGTCGCGGCGCCGTTTTTCTTTGTCGAAGCGCGCCCGTGGGTCCTTGTGTTCGCCGCCTGGGCGCCAATCCTTCCCCCGGCGCTCCTCACGTCCCTGCCCGGCGTTCGGCCGCGCGCTGCCCGGCGCATGCACGCGCGCGCGCTTGCGCCGCTGAAAGTCGTCGCGTTCCTGCTCGTGTGACTCCCAGAGCCGCCCGCGCGCGAACCACTTCATGACGACATCTTTGTTCGTGCGCCTGAGCTGGGTGAGGGTCGGCAGGAGTTCCTGAGCGTCTCGCGCACGAAATGCCGTCGGCATGTTGTCGATGAGAATGGTCCAGTAGGCGAATCGCGGCGGCACAGCCGCTATTCTAGAGCACGCCGACGGCCGCGCGAGGGGCTAGAGGCTCGGCGACAATCAAGCAAACAGCAACATCACGCCCGTGGCGACAACCGCTCGAGCCGCTTCAGTTTCTCGACGAGCGTCGTGCGTTTGAGGTTGAGGAGACGCGCGGCGGCGCCCTTGTTGCCGCCGGTTCGCTCGAGCGATCGTTCGATCAGCTCGCGTTCCACGCTCGCGACGAAGAGATCGAGATCGATGCCTTCGTCCGGCAACGTCACCGGCGACGACACCACCGGCACCTGCGCCTGTTGGACTTCAGACGACAGGTCGTTGACGTCGATTTGCCCCAGGCCCGCAGTGAAAGCGAGCGCGCGTTCGACCGCGTTCTCGAGTTGCCGCACGTTCCCGGGCCAATGGTAGGCCATCAGGCGCCGCATCGCGTCCTGGGAAACAGTAGGAGGCTTCGTTCCCCGCGGCACAACCGATCCCCCGTCCCTCGTCAGCTTCTCGAGGAAGTGGTGCACCAGGAGGGGGATGTCATCCTTGCGCTCGCGTAGAGGCGGCACGTGCACCGGGATGACGTTGAGACGGTAGTACAGGTCCTCGCGGAACTCTCCGCGCGCCACCATCTTCAGGAGGTCGCTGTTGGTGGCGGCAATCACGCGCACGTCGACTTTGATGGAATGTGAGTCCCCCACGCGCTCGAATTCCCGCTCCTGCAGCACGCGCAGGAGCTTCATCTGCAACGCCGTGCTCATCGTTCCGACTTCGTCCAGGAAGAGCGTGCCCTTGTGCGCTTGCTCGAGACGTCCCTGTCGATTGCCTACGGCTCCAGTGAAGGCGCCCCGCACGTAGCCGAAGATCTCGGCTTCGAGCAGCGACTCGGGAATGGCGCTGCAGTTCAACGCGAGGAACCGATGCAGGCGCCTTGCGCTGTTGTGGTGGATCGCGCGCGCGAGCACTTCCTTCCCGGTTCCCGTTTCGCCGCTGATCAGGATCGTGCTGTTGGTGGCAGCCACGGTCTCAAGGAGCTGAAACAGCTTCTGCATCGGCCGGCTCTTGCCGACGATGCCTTCGAATCGGTAACGCTCCTCGAGCTGCGCGCGCAGGTACGCGTTTTCCGACTTCAGCCGGCGCTGCTCGAGCGCCGACTCGAGCACGTGCAGGAGCTCGTCGATCTGGAACGGCTTGCTGACGAAATCGAACGCCCCGCTCTTGATCGCGCCAACCGCATCCTTGGTCGTTCCGTACCCTGTCACGACGATCGCGACGATGTCGGGATACCGGCCGACGGCCGCCTGCACGAGAGCAGACCCGTCCATACCCGGCAGGCGAAGGTCGGTGATGATGACGTCGAATGCAAAGTCAGCCAGGCGCGCCACCGCCGCTTCGCCTGAATCGCATTGCTCGACGTGATAGCCGCGGTCGGTCAGCTGCTCGGCCACCACCTGACGCAACGGGGCCTCGTCTTCGACCAACAGTAGATGTTTCTGACTCTCAGCCATTCACAAAGCGCCAAGATATTGACACGGCTATAACCGGATAATCAACTAAGTGGCCCCAAGGGTTGCGGTTGCTTCTCACTCGTTCCCCAAGAATCCAACGCTCAGACGAGAGCTGCTCGAGCGCTACCCCGCGTCCGTTTTCAATGAATCGCGCGTACCGCTGAGCGGCCAGGCGCTCGTATCGTTTCTTAGAGGCCACGAGAGGGCGATCACCGGCCTGGAATCGCTTGATGAAACGCTCTTCGCCGCGGTGCCAGAGCTGAAGATCGTCAGCAAATACGGTGTTGGCTTTGACATGATCGACCTGGCCGCCGCGCGTCGCCACGGCGTGTCCATCCGGTGGACTCCCGGCGTCAACCGACAGTCCGTTGCTGAGCTCACGATGGCCTTCATGATCGCGCTGGCACGCAACCTGATGCCGCTCACCCGCGAAGTGCGCGACGGAATATGGACACACGGCGGCGGTCGGCAGATCTCTTCCGCGACCGTCGGCGTACTGGGTTGCGGAAATGTCGGTCAGTTGGTCGCCCGTTTGTGCCGTGCCTTTGGCGCCGGTGTCGTCGCACACGACATCAAACGCTACGACGAGTTCTATCGCGAGACAGGTGTCACGCCCGTCAGTCTTGACTATTTGCTGCGCGAGTCCGATTTCGTCACGATCCACGTGCCGCTGGATTCATCGACGCGCGACCTGATCGGCGAAGCCGAACTGTCCGCGATGAAGCCGTCCGCGTTTCTCATCAATACCGCTCGAGGCGGCATCGTCAACGAGGCGGCTCTGAAACGGGCGCTCGTCGACCGCACGCTCGCCGGCGCTGCGTTCGATGTTTTCGAATCCGAGCCGCCGGTAGATACAGAACTGTTGTCGCTGACGAATTTTGTCGCCACGCCCCATGTTGGGGGGAGTACCACGGAAGCGGTTCTGGCCATGGGCCGGGCAGCCATCGAGGGGCTCGATGATCCGGGGCGGCAGATCAACTGATTTGGGCGTGATTCGCGATTCGTGATTGGGATTCATCGAGCCCATCGAATCCCTCATCCCCAATCCCGAATCACGTTCCCACGTCCCTAATCCCCCCTCCCCCTCCCTCCGATACACTCTCCGGAGGCAGTACGTGGAACGAAAAACGATCTCAATCATGAAGGCCTGTGAGCTGGTGGGTGTCAGTCGCCGGACTATCTATAACTGGCTGTCAAGTGGCAAGATCGAGTACGTTCGCACGGCGGGCGGCTCGGTCCGCATTTTTGTGGACACGCTCTGGCGCGACCCGAACAACGCCAACCGGCCAGCCGTCCAGACGATCTGGCAAGGAGCGGAAGGCCGAAATCAACCCTCCTGAGGCGGCGCTCGTCCCTCGGTGAGCGTCCGTCGGGGTTGAGCTGACGGCCAGCGCTCGCGAGCTCCTGGTTGGCCGACCGATGGATGAATCTCCGGAGCTCCGTCTCCTTTTTCACCGCCTGAACAACCAGCTGGGAGTCATCCTGTCTCACGCCGAATTGCTCGAAGCCAAGGCGCCCGACGACATGAGCCGCGCGCGCGCCTCTCAGGTCGTTTGCGGCGTGCTCGAGGCGCTGACGATTATCAAAGACCTTCGAAGTCTGGCCGCCCGCCTCGCGCTGGCGGAGGGAGCCCCCGGCGCCAAAATTGACCCTCGGTGATCCTCCAGTCGCTGCCAAAAAACGCCCTCCCATCTCTCAAAATCCCGGCGGAGTCAACCGCGAAATTGTAAGTTGCGAGTCAAAATATTGGCGCAGCTGCTCCCAGGATCGCCAAGTAATTGACGTTCTGCATACATCTGCCCATAACTCCCCTGTTCAAGTTACAAGACAGCGCACTGAATTAAGTACATGTCGAACAAGTGGTTGCGGTGTTTACGGTCTTTCTAGTGGTGTAGACCGGAACACAGGCTCGGCTGTTGGTACTCCAGTTGCGATATCGAGCAAGCGCTTGCACGCGCCGTGCGGGCTCATGACCCAGGGCAAGGCCCCGAGGAGCATGAATTGACGACCGACAGGAGCCAAAGTATGCGCGCCCAGCCCGTCGCCGCTCACCAGAACCGCCGAATAGTTTCTGGTCTGCCGTTTGTCGAAGCGCTCGCCCGACGAATGGCCGCGTCCATGCCGAACTCCATCGACATCGGCGATCTGGTGCAGGACGGCGTCCTGGGGCTGATCGACGCGGCGCACCGGTTTGACGAAGGCCGCGGCATCAAATTCGAGACGTTCGCCGAGCGGCGCGTGCGCGGCGCGATGATCGATGCCTTGCGGCGCGACGCCTGGCCGCGTGGTGTCCGGCGCCAGCGTCGCGAGCTCGATGCTGCGCGCGAGGCGCTGCGCCGGGAGCTGGGACACGAGCCGTCAATGGCCGATCTCGCGGCCCGCGTTGGCTCTGATGAGAAGCGTCTCAGCCGAACGATCGTTCGGATCAACACGATCGAAGCGACTTCCCCGCTCGCCACCGGCGAGCACATGGACGAAAGCTCGCTGCCGACCGCCCTCGTTCCCTCAGAACCTGACTCACCCGACACGGCCTACGAAAAGACCGAAACGCGATATCGCGTCCGCACGGCGATTCAGTCGCTGCCGTGGCGTGAGCGCAAGGTTATCGGGTTGTACTACTACGGCGAAGTCACCATGAAGCAGATCGGCGCGGAGATTGGCGTCAACGAATCACGCGTGTCCCAGTTGCACGCGCGCGCCATCCGGCGGTTACGCGACGCGCTCGGCGACATGAATCCACAGAAGATTGCCGAAATGCGCCGGCAACTGATTGCGTTCGCGGTGAAAAAGCCGCAGATGGTCAAGGCGGACCTTGCCAGCCTGGCGCCAGTTGCCGCAGAGACGTTCGCGCAGCCGTCCGCGGTGGCCGAGCCGCGCGCCGTGGCGACGCCACACCTGGTTGCGCAGCCACTTGCTGCCGCTCATCCACACGCCGTTGTTCTGCCTTACAAGAAGGCCATGAGGAAGGTGCAGGCAAAGGCGGCACTGCGGCCGGCCGTGCGCCACGCACGTCCGCGGCAGGCCGTCGCCGCAGGCGCGCGTTAACTCAAGCAAGTGCTTCCCTGACCGCCCTCAAGAGGTCGTTGAGGCGGAAGGGCTTCGCCAACCACCGGCAGCCGCTCTCTTCGAGAAACTTCCCGGCGTCTGTTCCCGCCACGTCGCCGGTGACGAAGATGACGCGTTTCGCCAGCGCCGGCGCCGCTGCGGCAAGCAGCGCGTAGAACGCCTTGCCGTCCAGCCGCGGCATCTTGACATCGCAGATGACGAGGTCGAACGCCTGGTCTTTGACCTTGGCAAGGCCCTCTTCGCCGTCCTGCGCATGATCCACGAGATAGCCGGCGTCGGTCAGCGCGTCGACCACGGCGTTCGCGAGCGGTGTCTCGTCCTCGACGACGAGGATCGACGCCCCGACCACATCGCCGGCCGGCCGCTCGGATCGTCCCCAGGGACGCGATGCGGCGGACAGTTTGCTGCTCACGGGGAGCTCGACATAAAACGACGCGCCGGCGTCAGGCTTCGTTTCGAGGCGGAGGCGCCCCCCATGTTCCTGAACGATCGCGTACGCAACGGTCAGCCCCAGCCCCGTGCCCTTGCCGACTTCCTTTGTCGTGAAGAACGGCTCGAAAATCTTCGGCTGCATGTCCATCGGAATTCCAGGACCGTCGTCGTTAATCTCGAGAATGACCAACTCCCGGTCCGCATCGTGCCAGGAGCGAACCACCAGCGTGCCGCGGCCGTTCGCGGTCAGCATGGCCTGCTCCGCGTTGATGACAAGGTTCAGCAGAACCTGCTGGATTTGGTGGCCGTCGGCGAACACCTGGGGGAGGCCGGCGGCGAGCGCGTCGAGCACGGTGAGGTTCGACACACGCTGCTCGTAGGCGCGGAGCGCCAGCGTTTCGCGGACGACCTGATTCACATCCACCATCGCCCGCGTCGTCTGACGCTTGCGCGCGAAGGTCAGGAGGTTGCGAACGATGCGCGCGGCGCGCTCGGACTCCGACAGGATCGTTTCGAGACCGCGCTTGATCTGATCGTCCAGCTTCGAGCGCTCCGAGAGACGCTCCGCCCAGCTCAGGATCGTGGCGAGCGGATTGTTCAGCTCGTGAGCGACTCCTGAGATGGTCTGCCCGAGCGCCGCCATCTTTTCCGACTGCAGCAGCTGGTGATACAGCTCACGCGTCTCGTCGTCCAACTTCTTGCGCTCGCTGACGTCACGAACCAACGCCTCAATGCGGCACCCGTGGCCGCTGTTGTCGCTCATCTGCGCGTCCGCCCGGGCGGTCAGCTCGATCCAGATCGGGTTGCCATCGGCGCGCCGAAGGCGCAGCAGGTAGTTGCTGACGGCGCCGTCGGTCGTCAAGCGTTCGATGAGTGCCGCCCGCGCTTGGGGGTCGACGAATCGATCAGGATCGAAGGGCCGCACGTCAGCTTCGTCCACCTCGGTCGGGTAGCCGAAGATCAATTTCAGGTGAGCGTTGGCGGCGAAGGTCCTCGAAGAAGAAGGAGTGGAGGAAGCCGAGGAACCCGAGGCGATTTCGACCTCAATCGTGCCGATGTAAACGCCTTCGTGGACCGCTTCGAACAGACGTGCAAAAGCAGCCGCTCTCCGATCCACGTCGAGATTATACGGCCGCGGTCGGCGGGACTCGGGGCTCGTGCTGCCTTTTGGGGAAGCACTCGCGCCACGAATCCAAATCCCGAATCACGATCCGGGCGAGGGGGGAGCGGCCGTCGGCGTGTGCCCGCCGTTGAATCCCGCCCACCGCTTTTCCACTGCCGCGCGGATGTCGCGCACGCTCGCGCCGGACGCGAACATTTGACGGGCCTCGGTCGCCACGTCGATGCACACGGTGCATTCGAGTCCGTGCGGTTCCCAATCGGTCACATCACCCTTTGAATCGCGCGCCGCCACGAAACAGTCTTCGTTTCCCCGATGACCGCCGCGCTCGCAACCACAGAAGCACGGGACGTAGCTGAGAATCTCAGGATGCTCCGCTGCGAAGAGGTAGGCCGCACGGATCACGTCAGGTGGGCGCGGCGGCGCGTAGGCCTGCGTAGGGAGCGGCGGCAGATTCGCCTGTTTGTGCGGCCCGAGCTGCGGCCACCGTGGTGGAACCGTCGTCTGGGCTGCCGACGCAGGTTTGGACTCGGCGTCAGTGACCGCGGGCGGCGCCGCGGCGCGCCCGCTCTTCACATACACGAAACCGCCAACCGCCACGACAACGGCCAGAACAGCGACAACGGCAGGAACTCTCGAGCGCGGCCCATCGGGCGGCTGTCCGCCTTGCGCAGAGGCCCCGCCTGCGTCCACTTTGACGGAATCACGCACCTGCGCTTTGGCTGAGGATTTGCGTCCCATTTGAGCCATTTTACCCCCGATTGTTCGTGCGAAGCGTGGCCTCGAAATGACGTGACAGCTGAGGCGATGGAACCGGTCGCATAGGATCTATCGATGTCGTCGGTGCGCCGAGCCTACTTCGCCTGGGTCGTCGTCTGCATTGTTTGGGGAACCACCTATCTCGCGATTCGCATCGCGCTTGAATCATTTCCACCCATTCTCATGGCGGCGATCCGGTGGATTGCGGCCGGGGCGATCCTGATCGCGGCGTTGAAGATTCGCGGCGAGCCGCTGCCGGGTCCGCGAGCATGGCCGTCGCTCACGGTCCTGGGTATCCTGCTCCTCGGGTTCGGAAACGGCGCCGTCGTCTGGGCGGAACAGACAGTTGCCAGCGGTTTGACCTCCGTGCTGGTCGCGACAGTACCATTCTGGATGGTCGGCGTGGATGCGTTGACGGGCTCTCGAGTCGGGCTTGCCAGGCAGGCTCGCCCTTCTGACTCAGAGGATCGGCTGACGGTTCGATGCGTGGTCGGGCTCATCGTCGGATTTGCCGGAATCGTCATGTTGGTCTGGCCTGAGCTTCGCGCGGGCCGAAGCGGACGAGAGTTTCTCATCGGCGTTGTTTCCACCCAGATCGCCGGCATCGGGTGGGCCATCGGGTCGTCTTTCGCGCGGCACCGCGGTCGAACCGAAGCTGAATCGGAGAACGTGTTGGCCACTGCCGCGTTCGAGATGCTGTTCGGGGGTATTGCGCTTCTCCTCGCTGGCCTCGCGATCGGAGAATGGGCGCAGCTGACGTTCACATCGCGCAGTTCGTTGGCGCTCGCGCATTTGATCTTCTTCGGCGCGATCGCCGGCTTCACCGCTTATGCGTACATGCTGAAACATCTGCCCGTCGCGACAGCGTCGCTCTATGCGTATATCAATCCAATCATTGCGGTCGTCCTCGGAGCGTTAGTGCTCGGCGAGCCGTTCGGCCTGCGCATGGCCCTGTCCGCAGCAGTCGTCCTCATCGGCGTCGCGCTCGTTCGCAGCTGAATTCCGACGACGGAGCGCCTTTTGTCAGAGCGCTTTAGGTGACACGCCCCACATAACAATGTCTTCCGCGATATACTGCGCGGACCTTCTCGTGGAATGAGTGTTGCACCGAAAAGGTAAGAGGCCACGCCCGGGCGATCCAAAAGAGGCCGCCCTCGCGAGCCATGCACCGGGGCATTCCCGGCTGTGACTCTCGAGTCATCGGCCGCCAGCGATCGCAGTCGGAAACGCGCCTCTTGATGCGAAGACGCAATGGCGGTGCTCGTTAGCGAAGCGAACTCAGGCTGAGAGCTGACAGGCCGCCATGGCGTTCTTCGCAATTGTCCCACCACGGCGAGCGTTGACTGTGTGACGCGTGACAGCGTGTGACACGTGACAGCGTGTGACATTGTCAGCGTGACAGGCCGAATCGCGACTCACCTTCCCTGGACACCTCCGGCTTGTCGTTCGTGGGAAGAAAAAATTGATGGCAAGTAACAAAAGTGTCACCCATGGCCCGCGGTGTGCGTAAGAAAGCGCATGAACGAGAAGCTCCAACACGTTCGCTTCGATGGGCGCTCAGAAGTTGGAGCGTCGTAAATCGCTCACTGATCGACAGGTTGCGCTGATGATTCCGCTTCTGGATTCGACCACTGGATCGATCATGAGCCCTTGAACGCGGAGATCGATTGGATCAGCAAAGCATAGAAAAGTCTCCCGGCACTGGAACTAGATCACTTTCGTCATCGGCTGAACGTAGTTGGACGATGCCACAGACGCCAGAGAAAACTGGGCACGACACCATTCTCCTGGTAGACACGCGTCTTGCTGCGTTGCGACGCACAGGAGAGCTGCTTCGTCGCGTCGGCCATCACGTCATCGAGACCGGTTCGTTCCAGGACGCCAAGTGCGCGCTGGCGGTGGAAAGTCCACAACTGGTGATCAGCAGCCTCCGTCTCGGCCCGTTCAACGGCCTTCACCTTGTCCATCTCGGGCGGCTCGCAGACCCGGGCCTCGCCGCGATCATCATTTCCCCGACGGGCGATACCGTGCTCCAGACCGAAGCGGACCGAATCGGTGCCACGCTCCTCGTAGAGCCTGTCCCGACGGCGTCCCTCCTGGCGCTCATCGCCAAACTGATGCCGAGCGGCTCTCAGACCGAACGACGGGCAGGCGATCGCCGTAGCGTGTGTAACTCAGGTTTTGCGCCGGAGCGGCGCGTGGACGATCGGCGAGCTAGCGAGTAACCAGGGATTCTCCGACTTCCCGTGTCAGTTAAAAGTCAACTTTTTTGGCGACTTTCTTCCGTGCGTTTCGGCACTTAGTAAAACTTTCAAAACGGCGTCCAAACACGACCGGACGCGTACCCAGTCAGACATCCTCATCAACCTCAATAACTTAGCTGGATCCAACGGTCGCCACCCGGGCCCTGGAGATCACCTTGCACAAGCGGCTGGCCTCGATTCGTCACGATCGACTCGCACCTGTCAGTACGTAAACCAAGTCGCCTGGCACGATGACAAAGGGCTCACGATGTTGACGACGACCAAACACGTCGATCTCCAGACCATGAGGTTCAATGGAGGAGTCCAGCTCATAGGCACGAGCAAACTGCTCGGTGAGCTCAGAGCTGAAATCGAGCACGTCGGCCGCTCGGGTGCAAAGGTCCTCATCACGGGCGAGAGCGGCGTCGGCAAAGAAGTGGTCGCCCGCGCAATCGCTGCGGCCAACCCGCGTCCCGGTTCAGCCTTCATCCCAGTCAACTGCGCGGGCATCCCGGAGACGCTGCTCGAATCGGAGCTCTTCGGTCACGTCAAAGGCAGCTTCACCGGCGCCTATCGTGACAAGCCGGGGAAGCTCGAGATGGCGTCGAACGGCACGATCTTCCTCGACGAGATCGGGGAGATGACGCTCCGAATGCAAGGGCTCCTGCTCCGGTTCCTCGAGACGGGCGAAATCCAGAAGGTCGGTGCCGAACGCGTGGCGGTGGCGCCCAACGTTCGCGTCATCGCGGCCACCAATCGCGATCTTCGCGATCTCGTGAGCCAGGGACAATTCCGGGAGGATCTGTTCTACCGGATCAACGTGATTCACCTCGTCGTCCCGCCGCTGCGTGAGCGGCGCGAAGACATTCCTCCGCTGATCGATCACTTTCTCAACAACTTCGTCGGCTTGGGGACTCGCCACCCCAACGCGAACGGCGACGGTGAGGGCAACGGTCGGGCGAACGGCCATATCGTCCGCGGCATCACCCCGGAGGCTGTCACGATGCTCTGCGGCTACTCGTGGCCGGGCAACGTCAGACAGCTGGAAAACGTGCTTGAGCGTCTCGTCGTGACGGGTCGCCGCGAAATCATTGAGGTCGACGATCTCCCGTTCGAGATTCGCACTGCGCTGCAAACCGGCGTGCGGCCCCGGCGTGAGCGCCGACGGACGGTTGCCGACGATCTGTTCAAGAAATTGATCGAGGAGCGTGAATCGTTCTGGACGGCTGTCTACCCGCTGTATATGAATCGCGAGATTACGCGCGGCAACGTTCGAGACCTTGTTCACAAGGGTCTCGAGGAAGCCCGAGGCAACTACAAGATCGTGCTGAGGCTGTTCAACATGGAGTCGCGCGACTACAAGCGATTCCTGAATTTTCTACGCAAACACGATTGTCAGCTGCCGTTCAAGGAATACCGGCAGTAATTCTTCTGGCGGCAGTCGGAACGCAAATTATGAAGTCTTCCACAATTCGTTTGGCGGTAGCCATTGCGGCAATGGTCGCGTGCGAGAGGGGAGCCGCGGCACAGACGGGCGGCGCGGCATCGGGCATTTCGCCGGCAGCGGGGCAGCTGCAATCCGCGAGTGCAGCCCAGCAGGTGCCGGCGGCGTTGCCTCCCGGCTACGTCATCGGCTCGGGTGACGTCCTGTCGATCGTCTTTTGGCGCGATAAGGAAATGTCGGCCGACGTTGTTGTCCGGCCCGATGGAAAAATCTCGCTCCCGCTCGTCAATGACGTGCAGGCCTCCGGCTTGACCCCCGATCAGTTCCGCTCGCAGCTCGTTCAGGCGGCGACGAAATACGTCGAGGCTCCGAACGCGACGGTGGTCGTGAAGCAGATCAACAGCCGAAAAGTGTTCATCACGGGAAGCGTTTCCAAGCCAGGCGAGTACCCGTTGACCGGAGATCTCAAGGTACTCCAGTTGATTGCGCTCGCAGGTGGCCTCCAGGAATTCGCCAGCCCCGAGAATATTATCGTGATCCGCAACCAGGGCGGCGAGCTCCATTACATCAGATTCAATTACCGGGACGTGCTCAAGATGAGGAACGTCCAGCAGAACATCTCTCTCATTCCAGGCGACACAGTCGTTGTTCCTTAGTGGCCCTGTGCATACGTTTCCGATGGGCACCCGGGCTCGGCGGGCTCTCATTCTGGCGCTCGCGTTTGCTGGTGTGGCCACCGAGGCACGCGCGCAGATACAGACGCCAAGACCCGCAAGCGCTCTGTTTTTCGGGAGTGCCTATGACCCGAAGATTACTGAGCGCCTCGACGCCTTCTTGAATGTGGCTGGCGCCTACGACGGCCAGGCGGTCCAGGACACCACCGGCCGCGTCGTGCCTGGGCTATCGCCACTCCAGCGTAGCGGTTTCTATAACGACCTCACGGGCGGTCTGAGCTACAACTGGACGGGCCAGCGCGCCCAGTTCGGCGCGTCGGGCGGGGCCAGCGGCCGTTACTACGGCCAGGACGGTTTTCTGTGGCTCAATGAGTTTGTGAGCGCAGGGCTGACAGCGGAATTGACGCGGAGGGTGGCGCTGTCCGTGAACCAGAGCATCTCCTACTCGCCTCCCTATTTCAACTCGTTGACCCCCGGTTTTGAGTCACCCGCACTGGGAACGGCGGTCGGAGCCGGCAGCAACTACTCCGTTGCACCGCAGCAGGCCTACCTCTACGACACGTCCGTCACGATTAGCCGCGCTCTCAGTCCACGTTCGTCGTTCTCCGTTCTCGCGGAGTATCGCTTCTACAACACGGCGACCGGGTATCAGCTCGCGAACACGCCGACCGGATATCCGCTCGCGAAGTTCAAGACGTACGGTGTCGGCGGACGATATACCCGCAACCTCTCAAAGAGCGTGGGGCTACGGCTGGGATACGTGTATCGCGAGGGGCTCTATGGCGTCGTCGCGGGTGTACCGTCCGCGTCGCACGACATCGATGTCGGCGTCGACTACAAGCACGCGCTGTCGTTCTCGAAACGGACGGTGGTGAATTTCAGCGTCGGCTCGACGATCCTCAACTCCTCGTCCACTGCCGCACTGGTGCGCAACGTCTATGGCGTCACGGGCGCCTCTGCGCTGGCGCGCAACCTCCAGTTCGGCGTCACCGGCAACGTGGGACTGACCCACGACATGGGACGCACCTGGCGAGCCAGACTGATGTATGACCGCGGGCTGACGTTTTCCGAGGCGGTCCAGGGCCCGATATTCGCCGATTCGATCAGAGCCAATCTCGGCGGTCTGTTCAGCAAGCGGGCCGACTTCGAGAGCGAGGCGGCCGCGTTCCTCGGCGACGTGGCGTACGGCTCGCCCACACCAGCCTCGCGTCTCCAAAACTATGAGGCGCACGCTCGCGTCAGGTTCGCCCTCGCGTCATGGGCGGCCGTCTACACGGAGTATGTCTATTATCGCTATAGCGTCGGGTCGGCCGTGCTCGTGACCCCTGGCATTCCGTCTCTTCTGAACCGTAACAGCGTGAGGCTCGGACTGTCGTTCTGGGCTCCGCTGTTGAGAAAATAACCGTGCTGCCCAGCAAAAGCTACACTCCGGACGAAATCCTGCGAATTCTCTGGAGCCGCAAGTGGCTCATTCTTGCGCCGTTTGTGGTCGCCACGCTCGCCACGGGTGTGACCGCACGACGGTTGCCGAAGGTTTATCGATCCGAAACCGTCATCCTCGTGGTCCCTCAGCGTGTACCGGAAACCTACGTGCGCTCAACGGTCACCTCCCGGATTGAAGAGCGACTCGCTTCAATCAATCCGCAGATCCTCAGCCGCTCGCGTCTCGAGCCGATCATCCGCGAGTTCGGGCTGTACGCGCAGGATCTGCGGACGCGCACGATGGAAGAGGTCGTTGAATCGATGCGCCGCTTTGTCACGGTCAAAGTCGAGGGCGGCAACGCGTTTCGCATCAGCTTCATGAATGGCGATCCCCAAACTGCGCAGAGAGTCACGCAACGGCTGGCCGCGCTCTACATTGCGGAAAACCTTCGCGATCGCGAGATTCAGGCGGAGGGCACGAACCAGTTTCTTGATTCGCAGCTCGAGGAGGCCCGTCGCCGCCTGATCGAACGCGAGAAAAAGCTCGAAGCCTACAAAACTCGAAATTCGGGCGAGCTGCCCGGTCAGGTTCCAATCACGCTTCAGTCGATCCAGACGCTGCAACTGCAGCTGCAGGGATTGTCCGAGTCGATCGATCGCGATCATGATCGCCGCGTCGGTCTCGAGAAACAGATCGCGGATTTGCAAGCGGGCGACACCACTGCCGCCTCGGCCGGTAGTGGACTGCCGGACGCTCAGGTGTCCGGCCCCCGGGTCACGCGCGATCCCGCCGATCCTGGAACGACGAATCCCGGCACCGGACTGGCGCAGCAGCTCGAGCTCGCACAAGCCCAGCTGCAGGCCCTTCAGACGCGGTACACGGCGGAACATCCGGACGTCGCGGCCGCCAAACGCCTCGTGCAGGATCTCGAAGCCAAACTGATGGCCGAAAACGCGCGGACAGTGAGCACCAGCACGCCGCCGGTCAAACGGACGACGCCTGGAGAGATTCTGCGGCAGAGTCGCATTCGCGAACTCAGGACCGAGGTTCAGAACCTCGACAAAGAGCTGGCGCGTAAGCTGTCCGAGCAGCAGCGTGTCGAGCAGATCGTTGCGGGCGATCGTGCCAAGGTCGACGCGGCGCCCTCCCGGGAAGCTGAGTTGACGGAACTCACCCGCGACTATGCGACGCTCCAGCAGACCTATACCAGCCTGTTGTCGAAGCGGGAGGAAGCGAAGGTCGCCGCTAATCTCGAGCGGAACCAGGTCGGCGAACAATTCAAGATGCTTGACCCCGCCCGCGTCCCCGAACGCCCGTTCAGCCCCGATGTCATCAAGCTGAACCTGATGGGCGCCGGTTTCGGCCTCGCGATCGGTCTGGCGCTCGCGGCGTTCCTCGAGTACCGCGATTCAACGTTCCACACGGAGCTGGACGTCACACGGGCGCTCGATCTGCTGGTGCTGGCCAGCGTGCCGTTGATGGTCTCCCCCCGCGAGCGGCAGCGACAGCGCCTGCTGATCGCCGCCGGCGCGGCGACGCTCGTCGCGGTCACGTCCCTGGCCGCGGTCGCGATCTGGAAGTCCCGACCCTTCTGAGGCGCATGTGTATCTCGCTCATTTCGGCTTCACGGCGCCGCCGTTCGAGTTGACGGCCAATCCAAAATACCTCTTCCTGACGCCTCGGCACAGCGAAGCGCTCGCCAACCTCGAGTACGGATTGTCGACGGCCAAGGCGATTACGTTGCTCGTCGGTGAAGCGGGGACGGGCAAGACGACGCTCTTACGAGTGGCGATCGAGTCGCACCAATGCCGAAACGTCCGCTGCGTGTGCCTGAACAATCCAGGATTGTCGCGAGCCGAGTTCGTCGAGACGCTGGCGACCCGTTTCGGGCTGAGCGCCAACGCGGCCGCGTCAAAGGCGCAGTTTCTTTCGGAGCTCGAGCCCGTCTTGATGGAACGCCGGCACCAGGGAGAAACAACAGCGCTCATCGTCGACGAAGCGCAGCGCCTGAGCGACGATTTGCTGGAAGAGATCCGGCTCCTTGCCAATATCGAGACGGACGCGGAGAAACTGCTGCCCCTCGTCCTGGCGGGACAGCCGGAGCTGAGCGACCGGCTGAACGAGCGTCGCCTGCGGCAACTGAAGCAGCGCGTGGCGCTGCGTTGTGAGATTGCTCCCTTCACGCGCGCGGAGACGGCCGCGTACGTTGCGAGTCGCGTTCGGACCGCCGGCGCTGACGCGACCAAGCTGTTCACGCGCGAGGCGATCGTGGCGATCCACGAGTGTACCACCGGTATCCCACGGACGATCAATGTCGTGTGCGACAACGTGCTCCTGTCGGCCTACGCGTCAGGGAACCATGTCATCGGTTGTGAGGCCGTGCGCGAGGTCGCGCGCGATTTCGATCTCCCCGCCGTGACGGGAGGGGAACGTGCCGCCGACGCGGCACAGGATCGATCGACCGCGCCGGAGGCGCGCGTCAGGGTTGCACGCGAGGAGACTGTCAGCCCTCCCCTGGCTCCCAGCGGCCCCAAGGCGCGCGGCGCGATTCCGGTCGAGGTCGTAACAGACGAACGCGGCGGCGTCTACGCACGAAAGCTGAGGCGGTTTTCGTTGTTCGGCTGGTCGTCGTGACCGTGCCTACAAAAGGACGAGTATGAGCCGTGTCGAGGAGGCGTTGAACCGCGCCCGAGGCGTGGTGGCGGAACCAGCCACATCTGTTCCGCTTCGCGTGATTGACCGGTACCCATCGGAGGTCGGACCTGCGAGCAGCCGTTCGCGTGACGGCATGGCGACGCGTGCCGGAGCCCCCCTCGCCCAGCCCGCGGATATTGCCGCCCAGGGCGCGGACTCCGCGCCGCTGGCCTTGGCGCGCGCCGTCCACGGTAAAGTGGTCGTCGGCGCCGACGCGCCGCCGGCGACGGTCGAGGAGTACCGTCGTCTGGCCGCTGCGTTCCATCTCAAGCAGACGCAGACGAACATCCGCGCGCTGATGATCTCGAGCGCGCTCCCTCGTGACGGGAAGTCGCTCACGTCGACCAACCTGGCCCTGACGCTCAGCGAGTCGTACAAGCGCCGCGTCCTGTTGATCGATGCCGACCTGCGGCGGCCATCGATTCGAGAGGTCTTCCGGTTACGTGTCGAAACCGGCCTGTCCGAAGTACTCCACGCAGATGCGGGGGGCGCGCTGCCGCTCACACAGGTGTCGCCTTGTCTCTCGATCTTGACCGCCGGACATCACGAATCGAGTCCGCTGGCAGCACTCGTGTCAGACCGGATGGGTGCACTCATCGCTGAAGCCGTCGAGCGGTTCGACTGGGTCATTCTCGACACGCCTCCGGTCGGCCTGCTCCCGGACGCGAATCTGCTCGCCAGGCTTGTGGATGGTGTCGTGCTCGTCATCGGAGCCGGATCCACGCCGTATACGGCTGTCGCGCGCGCCGTCGCCGAATTCGGCCGAGAGCGTGTGCTGGGTGTCGTGCTGAATCGCGTCAGCAGCTTCGGACGGTTCGACAAGGCGTACGGCTCGTACTATCACCGGCCGCCGACCGCGCCTGACCTGGAATTGAGATCATGACCGCCTTTGCGTCCAGTATCACCCGCCGCTCAGTTTCGCTGATTGCGTTCGAAACGGTCCTGATCGTGGTCGCAGTCTCAATCGGCGCCTGGATCCGACTGGGCGAGGGCGCGTGGGACCTGCTCTTCGTTGACGGTGACATCCGCAAGGCGTTCCTGATCGCCGCCGTCTGCCAGATTTGTCTCTACTATACGGATCTGTATCAGCTGCGCGTCGTGGCTGACCGGCGCGAGCTGTTCATCGGACTCGTCCAGGCCCTCGGCGCGACGTCGTTTCTGCTTGCGGCCATTTATTTCGTCGCACCGTCGCTCATCATCGGCCGCGGCGTGTTCGTCGTCTCGTCGGTGCTCGTGTTTCTGGCCGTGTTCAGCTGGCGGATTGCGTTCGAGTGGCTGACCCGACGGGTCGCGCCTCGCGAGCGGATTCTCCTGGTCGGAACCGCCACCGCCGCCGTCGCGTTGGCACGAGAGCTCTTCGAGCGACGGCAGGAGCTCGGCGTCGAGATCGTCGGCTTCGTTGATCCCGATCCCTCGCGTGTGGGCGCGCCGGTCATCAATCCCGGCGTGATCGGCACTGTCGCGGACATTCCGTCGATCGTTCGTGCGCGCGGCGTGGACCGGGTCGTGGTCAGTCTGGCGGACGCTCGCGGCAAGCTGCCCATGGAGAAGCTTCTCGAGATGAAGCTGGACGGCGTCACCTTCGACCATCTGGCTTCCGTGTACGAGGAACTGACGGGGAAGATCGCACTCGAGAATCTCCGACCGAGCTGGCTCATTTTTTCCTCGGGGTTTCGAAAGAGTCCGCTCGTCCGGAGCGCAAAGCGTGGGCTCGATATGGCCGTGGGGGCGATCGGCCTCGTGTTCTTCGCGCCGATCATGTTCGTGGTTGCCGCCGTCGTGCAGGCGACGTCGCCAGGGCCCGCTTTGTATCGCCAGAAGCGCGTCGGCCAGCACGGCCGCGTGTTTACGGTCTACAAATTCCGCTCCATGCGGGACAACGCTGAAGCGGGGACCGGGGCGGTCTGGGCCCGCCAGAACGACGACCGCGTGACGCTCTGCGGCCGCTTTCTGCGACGAACGCGGCTCGACGAACTGCCGCAGCTGTGGAACGTGCTCATCGGCGACATGAGCCTCGTCGGTCCTCGTCCCGAGCGACCCGAGTTCGTTCAGCAGCTCACCGAGCAGATCCCATTCTATGGTCAGCGCCACGTGATCCGCCCCGGGCTCACCGGGTGGGCACAGGTTCGGTACACATACGGATCCTCTGTCGAAGACGCGATGGAGAAACTGCAGTACGACCTGTTCTACATCAAGAACCTGTCGTTTGCGTTCGACCTCTTCGTCATCTTCTCCACGATCAAGACGGTCATTCTTCGACGTGGGGCCTGATGGACGACCAGAGACCTCCTGCCGGCCCGATCGTGAACGCCATGACGATCGACGTGGAGGACTATTTTCATGTCAGCGTGTTCGACGGCATCGTTCCGCGCGCTCAGTGGGCCACGCTCGAGAGCCGGGTCTGTCGGAATACGGATCGGCTCCTGCAGATCTTTGACGAGCATGCGATCAAGGCGACGTTCTTTGTGCTGGGTCTCGTCGCAGAGCGGTTTCCTTCGCTCGTCGCGCGCATCGCCCGCGCCGGGCACGAAGTCGCGTCCCATGGGTACGGACACCGCTTGATCTACGATCAGACAACGTCGGCCTTTCGCGAGGACGTTCGCCAGGCCAAAGCCATTCTGGAAGAGGCTGCAGGCGTTCCCGTGCGGGGCTACCGGGCACCCAGTTATTCGGTGACACCGCGCACACTTTGGGCCCTCGATATCCTCATTGAAGAAGGCTACTCGTACGACTCCAGCATTTTTCCGATCCGCCACGATCGATATGGGATCCCGCTCTCTCCGCGCCGTCCGTACGTGCTTGAGCGCACCCGCGGTGTGCTCGTGGAGGCGCCCGCCTCCACGACGAGGATTGGCCTCGTCAATCTTCCGATCGCCGGTGGAGGCTATTTTCGGATCCTCCCGTATGGCTGGACGCGTTGGGGGATCGCCAGGGTCAATCGTGTGGAGAGACTGCCCGCCATCTTCTACCTGCACCCGTGGGAGATCGATCCCGATCAGCCGCGGCTCAGCACAAGCGCGCTCGGTCGATTCCGCCACTATCGCAACCTTCACCAGACCGAGGCTCGTCTCCGTCGCCTGCTCGCTGATTTCAGCTTTGGCCCGATGACGTCAATGCTTCAGTCGGCAGGGTGTCACACGACGTCCCCGGAGCCGGCTCTGGCGCTTCCCTACATCTGGTAGCGTGAACATGATCGGTTCCGCCGCCCTCGCACGCGGCCACGGCAGTCCAGGTCGCTCATCGTCAGATCTGGTCTGTACTCTCGCGACCGACGAAGACGCGGCCAGATGGGATGGCTTCGTCCACTCGAGGGATGATGCGACCGGTTACCACCTCTGGAACTGGCAGACGGTCTTTCGCAGCGCGCTCGGACACCGTTGCCATTATTTACTCGCCTCGCGAGGCGAGCGGGTCGTCGGCGTCCTTCCCCTGGTCGAAGTACGCAGCTGGCTGTTCGGGCGCGCCTTGAGTTCTCTCCCCTATGTGAACTACGGGGGCGTCGTTGCCGCCGATGCCGAGTCGGCGCACATGCTGTTTGAACGCGCCGCCGGACTCGCGCGGGATCGGGGGTTGTCGTACGTGCTCCTTCGGCATCGCAAGCGGCTGTTGCCGCAGCACCCTTCACGTACCCACAAAGTGACGATGCTGTTGCCGCTCGAACGCAGTTGCGAGTCGATGTGGGAGGCCCTCGACAGAAAGGTTCGCAACCAGATCCGCAAGGCGGAGAAGTCCAAGCTGCTGTTTTCGTCCGGCGGAATCGAGCTCGTCGACGAGTTCTACCGTGTGTTTGCACGGAACATGCGGGACCTCGGCACGCCCGTCTACGGTCGGCGCCTGTTTCAGGCGATCCTGGAGCAGTTCCCCGGCGACGCGAAGCTGCATCTCGTGCGCCTCGATGGGCCAAACGGGCAAGTGGTTGCCGGGGCGCTGAGCTATGCCTACCGCGACTGGATCGAAGTCCCGTCGGCTTCCTCACTGCGAGAACATCGCGCGCTCTGTCCGAATCATCTGTTGTACTGGTCGATCATCAGCCAGGCGATCGCTGAGGGTCGCCGTGTGTTTGACTTCGGCCGGTCAACTCCCGGTGACGGGACCTATCATTTCAAGGAACAGTGGAGAGCGAGGGGTGAGAAGTTGTGCTGGGAGTATTGGTTGAAGGACGGTGTCGAGCTTCCATCCGACGATCGCCACAGCGCGAAATTCAGTGCAATCATCGATGCCTGGAAGCGCCTGCCGGTTCCGCTTGCGACCCTTTTCGGACCGACAATCGCGAGGTTCGTGCCTTGAACGATCCTGGCCTAGTCGGCCGCGCTAGCAGCGTCGACGTCCATGCCGCGAAGCACCTCTACGACCCGCTTGGCGGCCTCGCCATCCCATAGCTCCGGGACCATCCCGGGTCTCATCTCGAGCGCGCGGCGATAACCCTCGCCGATCGCGATCGGATCGGTACCCACCACCTGATTTGTGCCGTGCGTGACGGTTACGGGACGCTCTGTCGTGGTTCGAAGTGTCAGGCATGGCACTCCGAGAATAGTCGTCTCTTCCTGCACACCACCCGAGTCGGTCAACACCACGCGGCTCGCTTCCATCAGTCCGAGGAATTCCAGATACCCGAGCGGTTCGAGCAATCGCAGGCGTCCAGATCCCACGAGTTCCGCGACTCCAGCGGAGCGCTCGACCGTGGGACGCGTGCGTGGGTGAACCGGAAAAAGCACCACCCGGTCGCTCGCGATACGACTGATCGCGCGCACGAGGCGCCCGAACACCTCGGGGTCGTCGACGTTGGACGGGCGGTGAAGCGTCAGGAGCGCATATTCGCCCGCGCAGACCCCGTATCGACGGTAGCTCTGCAGGCTCCGCGCACGATCGCGATGCCGCAGCAGTGTGTCGATCATCACGTTGCCAACGAAGTGGATCCTTTCTATCGGGATTCCTTCCGCGCGCAGATTGTCGGCGGCCGTTCGCTCGGTCGTGAACAGCACACTCGAGATCTGGTCGGTCAACACGCGGTTGATCTCTTCAGGCATGTGGCGATCGCGGCTGCGCAGCCCGGCTTCCACGTGTGCGACCGGGACGTGACACTTGGCTGCGACCAGCGAGCATGCGAGCGTGGAGTTGACGTCGCCTACCACCAGCACGAGATCCGGACGGCGCTCGACCACGAGCGGCTCGAACGCAGACATGACCGCGGCCGTCTGCTGGGCGTGCGACCCCGACCCGACATTCAGGTTGATGTCGGCGAACGGGATTTCGAGCTCGTCGAAGAACACCGCCGAGAGCTTGGCATCGTAGTGCTGGCCCGTGTGAACGATGGTGTTGCTGAACGCACCAGGATACCGGGCCAGCTCGCGGGCGATCGGCGCGATCTTCATGAAGTTTGGCCTGGCGCCGACGACGCTGAGTATTCGCAGCGGACGGCCGTTCTGTGGCCGCGCTCCTATGCGCATGCTCGCACCTCTGCCAAGGTCCGCAGCACGGCAGCGGCGTTGTGCCGCCATGTCCGCCGGTTGAGAATCGACGCTCGCGCCGCGCAGGAGAGATTCTGACGGCGTCGCGCGTCGCTCATCAGCGAATGCAGCGCACCGGCGAGCGCGTCGACGCTTTCGGCGGCGAACAAGGTGCCGTTGACGCCGTCAGTGATGAGGTCAGTCAAGTTCGGCATGTCTGGCGCCACGACCGCGGTTCCCGCCGCCATGTATTCCGGGACCTTCATGGGCGACGCGTAGAACGTCGCGCGCGGACTGACGGCCACGTCGAACGCCGCCACATAGGCGGGAATCTGATCGTGAGGCACGCGTCCGGTCACGACCACGCGCTGGCGCACACCGGAATCCACCGCGATCCGCTCGATCTCCGGCCGACTCGGTCCGTCTCCGACAATCAACAGATAGCATGGCGCGGCGGGGGGACGCTGTGCCAGGAGTGCCAGGGCCCGAACCAGCATGTCAACGCCGTGCCATGGACGGAGAATGCCGGTGAACCCGATGATGATGGCTTCCGGCGGGATGTGGTGGCGCCTGCGGACCTCGAGGCGCGCCTTTTCGTCGGGTTTGAACACCGATGGATCCGCGCCGTTCGGCACGACGATGATCCGATCTGCGGGCACCCCCTCGTGCACAAGGTACTGTTTCAAGGGCGTGGACACTGCGACGACGAGGTCGGCCCTCGAACAGATCTGGCGCTCCGATCGCTTTGCGAGTCGCTTCAGTGTCAGTCGTTCGTAGACGGTTCGCTCGTGCGCGAGCGGCGCGTTGACTTCCAGCACAATCGGCAGGCCCGCCCGAGCTGCCGCCAACACCCCGGCATAGTTGAACAGCGTGTAACGCTCGTAGATGAGGTCGGGGCGCCAGCCGGTAATCGCCCGGATCAGCGATCGACGGCCCACGAAGCTGTAGCCGAGCTCCATGGTTTCGTATGCGACATTCGGAACCGCGCGGCGCAGCCGTGTCAGCACGCGCGTCCGCGTCGTCGAGACATTGGTGGCCCCGCCGATCAGCGCAGAGACCTGCACGGCGTGATCGAGATCGCGGAACGCCTGGACCATTGCGGACACGTGAATGCCCTCGGCCCCGTCCCCCAGCGTGCGGTGGTGATAGAGGATCTTCACGCGAGCGCCTCCGCTTCGAGATGGCGAGGATGGGCGATCAGACCGGCCAGCTCGTGGATGCACTCGGCCGCGACTCGATCCCACGTTCGGCTGCTGCCGACTCTTGAAATGTGATCACGATCCCAGGACCGTTCCAACGCCTCGGTCAGCCCCCCGACGAAATCCTTGACGGTCGGCGAGACGAGCACGCCGGCGCGTGAATCGGTCAGAAGATCGGGGATTCCACCAACCGGCGTCGTGACGCACGGGAGGCCGCAGGCCAACGCCTCGAGAATGACATTCGGCGATCCTTCCCGTGACGTTGGCAACGCGAACAGGTCCGCTGCCGAATACCAGTACCGCATCATGTCAGGGCTTTGGGCGCCTGGCATGATGAGGCGATCACGCATGCCGAATTGGTCCGCCGCCGCGAGGATGCTCTGGGTCGCATCGGCTTCCGGGTCTGGATCGCCGAGGATGGCGACCCGCAGGTCGGGAAACTCGCGCGACAGCCTTCCGACGGCTTCGACCAGCACCGCGTAGCCCTTCGATTGATGAAGCCGGCCAGCGGACAGCACGAGGCGGCCATGAGCCGGCAATGTCAGGCGATGGCGGGCGTCGCGGCGATCCATTGGCGAGAACCGAGTGGAGTCGATCCCGTTCGGTATGACCGCCACACGAGCCGCGCCCTCGGTGAGCTCGATCACGGCGTCTCTCAGTGCCGTCGACACAGCGATCACAATCCCCGCGGAGGCGAGCGCCCAGCGTATGAATCGTCGGCGGCCCCACTCTTTCGCAAACACGTTGATGTCGTCGCCGCGCACGGTGATTGCCAGCGGCGTTCGCGAGCGCCGCGCCAAGATCGCTGCCGCGACACCGTCCGGATACGCCCAATGGGCGTCAATCACGTCGAACGGAAATTCGCGCCGGATCGCTCGAATCGTCGCCGCGCACGATACGCTCATGAGCAATCCGTCTGTGCTCTTGAGGATCTTTGGAACGACCGCGAAACGCGGATGCTCAACTATGACGTTGTCGTATCGTTCCGGCGTCGGCACGGCCAGGTAGCGGCGATAGCGGTTGGGCAATCCTGGAATCGACGGACTCCATGGGACAGGCGCAACGACCTTGAGATCGGAGAGCCGCGCAAGCGCCCGAATGCGCTCGTGTACGAAGAGACCATGCTGCGGCTGCTGGGTATTTGGATAGAGCGACGTGAAGGCGAGCACACGGAGACGCCGTGAACGAGCGCCGTCTGCCGGGAACGAGCCGATTTGCATGATCTGACGCGATGTCAAATGCCCAGGGCCGACGAAGAGATACCTGGCTCGGTGCAACGGAGGTGCCAGCATTTGACTCGCCAAGCTCGTCTCGAGAACCGCAATTCGGCCGAAACTCTCAGGAATCAGACTTTTGTCGATGAAGGCTCGGACTAATGTTGACAGATCTGCACGCGTCCTGGGGCCGGAGGGGACGGTGTCCAACTGAGGTCGGCCCCATCCAAATGGCGCAAGGAGTCAGCCCGGACGTTGGATCGCCCGGAGAACCTGCTCGTACGCCGCCGCGACTGCCAGGGTCTCAGCTGGCCGGATCGGGCTCTGTCCGCCGTCCGCAATGGCCGTGTAAAAGCGCCTGACGAGTTCTCGCAAACCGGGGTATGCCGGTTCGCTGTGGATGAGCCGTTTAGCCAGCGTCGTGGCTGCCATCGACAACGTCGACGCCGACAACGCGAACGGGCGGAGGATTTTGCGCGCCCGTGATACTCCCGCCGCTTCCCGTACGGCGAATCCGTGAAACAGGTCGGCATGAACGGTTCCGCGTTCGGCAATCAATCGAAGCGCGTTCATCGTGGGTCGTCCACTCATCGAGACAAGAATGCCGGCTGTAAGCCCTTGCCCTTCTGCCCAGAGTCTCAGTTCCCCCGGTGCGACATGGGCCAGATCCCAGGTGAACGTGGAAAATCGCTCAGGAAGCAGGCGTTCCAGGAGCGAAAACGGGTGCGGGAGGATGTCGGCTGCTATCTCGTCGCACTTCGAGTCGGATTGATGCGCCGCTCCCGCGGAACACATCACCAGGTCGACGTGACGAACGACGCCGAGCTCGGGGAGCACGTCTCCAATCCGGATGACGCCAGGCTGAACGACGAACTGGTGTACTGGGCACAGCAAGACCCCGCGCTCGGCGGCGCGGTCCAGGAGGCGCTTGGTGACGGCCACGGTCGGCGCGAGCGGCTTTTCGACGAGCACGTGACATCCAGCGTCGATAGCCGCGCACGCAAACAGATCGTGGGTCGACGTCGGCGAGCAGACGTGGACGGCGGTTGCAGATTCCTGGGTCAAGGCTGCCGAGAGATCGGGATGTGCGCCGCATGACCCGTGATGCGCCGCCAGCGCACGGGCGCGCTTCGGATCCGAATCGACGATCGCGACGACCCGTCCTCCGCATCGCTCGATGGCGTCGGCGTGCCACCGCCCCATCAGTCCCGCTCCGACAACGATCGCGGTGAAGCGTTTGGGCCGGGTCATTTCCGCTGCGGGCGTCAGTAGAGCAGGAGAAATCGACCATCCGGTCGAACGACTGCCGCAGGCAAGCCCCAGGCGGGCACGCCCGGCGCGCGACCTTGAGCGCCGGCCGGCTTGTCAGACGCGTCGTACACCTGCCACGAAAGCGAGCCACCTCGGGCCCACGCGGTCCCTTCCGTCCACGCGAGCAGCGTGTCGCCGGAGGCGTTCCGCGCGACGACCGGATGTCGACGGATCGCGGAGCCCTCGGGCGTTATGGCTGCGGAGCCCTCGGGGTCCATCACCGTGCTTGATCTTCCGCTCATGTGGAACGCCTCGACATAAACCTGTTGTTCGGTCTCCCAGGCGGCGAGCACGCCATCTTCCGTCGGGGTCAGTGTGCTGGTTGTCAGAGGGCAGGCGTTCACATTCCAGGGATGGACCTTCGTTGTCGAAAAGGACACGCCACGGTCGCGTGACGCCAGCAGAGTGACGTCGCGATTGACATTTTGTGCGGCTGATCGGAAAAGAAGGTACACGTTCGAGCCATCGACGGCAGATGCCATGCCACAGCATCCGCACGCACCCGCCTCGCGAGGGCTCACCTGTCGCTCGCGCTCGAACGTTCGGCCGTCGTTGAACGAGCGCGCCACGAACACAGCGCGATGCGCTTCGTCGGTTGCCGCGGGACCGGCATGCCACGCGACGTAGACCGTGCCCTCCGCGTCGGCCGAGACACTCCCGCCGCCGTCGATGCCGCCCGCCCAGGTGATCAGGTTCCGTTGCGGCTCGAAGTCCGATTTCACGTCGTTCATTCGCGCGTAGAGCATCGGCGTGCCACCCGGACCCTTTGGACCTGCGGTTGACGACCCGTTCCAGGCGATGTGTACGCGCTCCTGGCGACCGATGGCGATGTGCGCGCCCCGAATCGTGCCGGTCGCAATGGCGCTGCCCGGCTGACTGTTCACCCGCAGAGGCGCCGAATAGGTTGTCTCGCCCGGCAGACGGCGCACATAGAACAAGTCGCCAGCTTCCGGAGCACCACGGAAATACACGACGTGGAGAACGCCGGTCGAGTCGACGACCGCCTGTGGCTGGATGCCGGCATGTGGTGTGCGCTCAACGATGACATTGCCTGCCAGAAGTGCTGGAGGTGCCGGAACCGGGCCGCACCCAATCAACGCAGACACGACAATCCATTGCGACAGCACGGCGAGGGCGATCTTCGACGGATTCATGTGAGACCGTCTCAGCTTATTAGTTTCGGAGAACTGTGATCGGTATGGCGAGCGTGGTCACGCTTTCCGCCGGCACGGTGAGCGACAACGTGCCGGGGGAAACGCGCGTTACGTTCGGAATCGGCATCCAGTACCTTCCGGACGCGGACTGCTCGCCCGTGACAGGCTCCGAGAACGTCACCGCCTTGACGTCAATGTCTACAGATGCTTCGGCGCTCTCGGTGTTGATCAGCACGATCGTCACGCGATTTCGGATGTCATCGCGGAATGCCGATACCTGCGTGAGGCGATCGGTCGTCGACGCGCCGACGCGCACCGCGCCGCGCTTCAGCCATCGGGCGTAGTGACCGATCGCGTACCCCATTCCCGTGATTTGAACCGTTCGTCGTTTCGTATCGATCAGGACGACATCGCCTTCGTAGGACGGGAACGATCCACCGTCCGAGTGGCCTCGAATCGACACGTCGTCCATCACGCTGTTCATGCCGAAATAGGCGGACGCGTCTGCATACACGAGCTCGTCGTGAATGTGGACCGCACGTCCGCGCATCGCCTCGAACGACAGCGGATCGACGTTGCCGTGAGAGATCTCGGTCATCCACACAGGCACTCTGTACTTTCGCCCGAGATCGCGCAGCTCCTTGCGGATGGCGACCCGGTCGCGATCGGGTCGGCCCAGCGCCGACTGACGGAGGATCGTCGGGATGTCGGCGTACGGCGAACCGTGGGGATAGGTGTGATAGCCGATGACGCCGACGTACGCTCGCGCCTCCTTGTCTCCCAGGATGGCACGAGCCGTGCTCAGCGATTGCTCCTCGGTCTCTTCATTCGGCACCACGAACTTGACCGGGAAGCCCTCCCGCTTCAGCCTGGCGCCGATCCGCTTGACGAGATCGACGACCTCGTCTTCGGTCCCTTCCGCAAGCTCCGCATTGCCGCTCAAGGGCTCGTTGAACAGCATGTTGTACGGCGGAACGCGTCCGAGGGCGTCGCGCCAGTACCTCTCGCCGGCGACGACCTGCTCGGCGGCCTCGTCCAGATACCGCTTGTAGTTGGTGCGGCGGATGTCTCCGAGCCAGGGGCTGGCCCAGCGGATGTTGATGCGCTGTGCCGGATAGTACCCGTCGAAACCCGCGGCCTCGGGCCGATCGATGATCGTCGTGCGCATCGCATCGGCGCGGGAGGTTTGAAATCCGAGCAGGTTGATCTGAAACGGGTCGTCGTTGTCGTTTTGCGGATGCCAGTCCGGCGAGCTCTCCACGAGCGCGCCCTCGAGGTTGCCCACCGTGAGCTCCACTTGCCCATACACCGCGTCGAGCGCCTGGTGCCGGAGTTGTTCATGGGCTGGGTCGTTGTCAGGAAGGACCGGCTGATGCCCGGCGCCGAAGCCGTCGATGGTCTGATGCCTCTCATTCGCGTCGACGGCGACCCGGACCTTCGGGATCTGGGCCGGAAGACGAGCGAGGAGCGGTCCGTACGCGGCGGCGGCGACCAGGAGGGTGGCGGCCAGTCGGCGTTCAACTGACCGCATCGACAATCCGGTTATACAGCGCTCCGATGGTCCGCCCAATGCCATACCCGACCACGAACGCGTACACGAAGCCGAGGAGGCTGCCGAGGAACGTGACACGATAACCAGGGAAATACACGGCCAGCAGGCCGAGGTGCGCGCCGACGTGCTCCCCCCCGCGGATCACGAGGACATTGGTCGCGATGAAAAGCCCGAGGGCCAGCAACAACCCAAAGGCGATTCCCCACCCCTGCTCGTTCATCCGCAAAAGCACCCGGTTGATCGCCTGTTGTTCGCGTGGATCGATCGTTTCAACAGCCATCGCCGTTCCTCGTCGCAAGGAAGGTCAAATATGATCGAGAAAGGGCTGTGAGAGCGCGGCCCTGGCCCTGATGATTACCAGCCACACCGCCGTTGTGAAGTTTCTGATGAAGGCCATGAACCACCCGGCGACAAATCCGGTCAGGAACCCCCAGAACAGTCCGACAACGGCGCCGATCCACGAGACCTCGTACCCATAGAAGTATTGCGAGAGCAGTGAGATCTCCGGGGCGTGCACTGGGCGGGCCACCACGTGAAACACCGTCAGCCCGGCCACGAGGGTGCCGAACACGATGCCCGCGGCGGCGCCCAACGCGCTCTTGTGAACGGGCGCGAACGCCCTCGCCAGAGTCGGCGGTAGCGGTCCTTCGGCGTTTAATGCGCCACCCGGCATGCTCGGTCCACCAGGCCTCTCAACCCATCCCGGGTGAGCAGCGCGTGCGCGCGGCGAGCCTGACGCCGGAGGCGCACGTAGCGAGCAAATGCTCCCGTGCCCCAGGACTCAAGGCGTTGGGGGCGCTGAAAGTAGTACATGTCCAGGCGTGGCAAGAGCGCAGCATCGTATGGACAATCCAGCGTCCGCAGTTCGGTCGTGCAGCCACAGGCGAACGCCGACGAGACGCGAACCGCCGCGGCGTGGCTGATGCGACCGTACGGATAGGCGAACGCAGCTGGTGCGAACCCGAGCCTCGAACGGCACTGGTCAGCCGAACCGTAGATCTCGTCGTCGAGCGCCGCTCCGTCGAGCCGTGACAAATCTCGATGGGTCCGACCGTGAGCGCCGATGCCGATGCCCGACGCGGCGAGGCGCTCGAGCGCGGCCCATCCGAGCAGCGGCATGGTCGGAATTCTCGGGTGGGGATGGCCATCCCAGGCGTTGGTCGCGCCCGCCCGGTCCGTCACCACGAACAGCGTGGCCGGCAGACCGTGCGCAATCAGCAATGGGGCGGCCTGGGTGGAGAAGTTTTCAAACCCATCGTCGAACGTCACCGCTACGGCGTCACTGCCGGGCGGCAGGCGGAGGAGGTCTTCGAGCGACGTGACCTTCACCTGCCCGGAGGCCAGCCAGCGCACGTGGCGCGTGAACGCTGACGGGTGGACCGAAATGGGCGATCCGGAGTCGTCGATTGAGTGATACGTGAGCACGGCCTTCATCGAAACTCGACCCAATCTCCTGCAATCAGCATCCAGCTGCGGTGGCGATTCCTCGTTCTACCCGGCAACGCCCACTTCGGCGCGGGGGGCCTCGAGCTTTTGCTCTTCGTGGTATTCGAAATCGGTGTTCACGCTCCAGACGTCGTGCGAGGCGCCGAGCATGTTCCAGACGGTCATCATCGCCGTCAGCATCGAGTGATCCTGATTGTTGTACTTGTGCATGCCGTTCCGGCCGACGGTATGCAGGTTAGGAATCGGATCGATGTGGGTCCGCAGCGTGTCCAGATGCTCGCGGTAGCTGGAATCGTAAATCGGATAGGCCTTCGGCATCCGGATGACTGTGCCGTCGACGACATCGTTGGCGCGTGCGAGACCCAGCTGTTCGAGTTCGCGGGAAGCTTGAGCGATGAGCGTCTTGTCGTCGCTGTTCCAGATCCCATCCCCTTTGAAGCAGAAATACTCCATACCGAGGCACGTGCGGCCGGGCTCGGGAACCATGGCCGCGCTCCAGTTGTTGAAGTTCTGAATCCGCCCGACCTTGACGCCCGGCGTGTGGATGTAGATCCAGTTGTCCGGAAAAAGCTTGTCACGATTCAAAATGAGGGCGACGACAAGGAAGTCGCGATATTTCAACCCCTCGGCCGCCTCGCGGACGTGTGCAGGAGCGGCCGGTACCAACGAGCGGACGAGCGTCCGCGCGGCCGTCGTCGAGATGACGTGATCGCCCGTCAAGCGACGCTCTCCGTCAGGCGTGATCGCTCGTACTGCCGTGACGCGACCGCGGCTGGTCTCTATGGCCGTCACCCGATGTTGCAGGAGCACCTCATTGCCCAGTGAGACGATGTGGTCGCGGCAGGTTTCCCACATCTGCCCCGGTCCAAGGCGCGGATACTGAAACTCGTTGATGAGCGACTTTATCGCCGTCGAACGCTTGTTGAGAGACGCCGCGTTGAGAATGGCCTTCGCGAGGGAGAGCCCCTGGATCCGCTGAGCCGCCCATTCTGCGCGAATCTCCGTGCACGGAATGCCCCACACTTTTTCGGTGTAGGTCTTGAAAAAGATCTCGTAGAGCAGCTTGCCGAAACGGTTCGTGACCCACTGCTCGAAATTCTCTTCGACCGGATAGGGCCGATAGTTCCACTTCACATAGCTCGCTACGATCCGCAGCGCATTCCACACCCCGAGGGATCGAAGCGCATTGCTCGCTTTCAGCGGATAATCGAAGAACTTGCCGTTGTAGTAAATGCGTGAAAGGCGTGGCACGGAGATGAACTCCTTCCCCAGAATCTCGTGCCACAGCGCTTCGACAGGAGCGACCTTCGTAAAGAAACGATGGCCGCCGATGTCGAAGCGAAATCCTTT
>Ga0306926_10000705_pt1 | contig 31863 bp, 29 predicted proteins | sample flu12Cox44000178_FD_203759 | JGI IMG/M metagenome (GOLD analysis project Ga0306926, IMG submission 203759) | Lab enrichment of tropical soil microbial communities from Luquillo Experimental Forest, Puerto Rico - flux8day.12C.oxic.44.000.178 (v2)... | ecosystem: Environmental > Terrestrial >...
CAGCACCGCCACGGACACTGCCATGCAGCGCTCACCCGCCGAGCCGTAGGCGGCCCCGATGAGCGCATCGGCAGCCTGCTCGAGGTCGGCGTCCGGCATGACCACCATGTGATTCTTGGCACCCCCGAGCGCCTGCACGCGCTTACCGGCGGCGACGCCGCGCTGCGCGATGTAGTGCGCGATCGGCGTCGAGCCGACGAAGCTCACCGCACGCACCTCGCCATGATCGAGCAGCGCATCCACCGCCGCCTTGTCGCCCTGTACCACGTTGAAGACGCCGGCGGGGAGCCCGGCCTGCTGCAGCAGGCGCGCCATGAACAGCGAAGCCGAAGGGTCGCGCTCGCTCGGCTTGAGCACGAAGGTGTTGCCGCACGCGATCGCGAGCGGAAACATCCAGCACGGCACCATGCATGGAAAGTTGAAGGGCGTGATGCCGGCGACCACGCCGAGCGGCTGACGCAGCGTCCAGTTGTCGAGGCCGGTGGACACCTGGTCGGTGAAGTCACCCTTCAGTAGCTGTGGAATGCCACAGGCAAATTCCACGATCTCGATGCCGCGCGACACCTCGCCCTGCGCGTCGGAGAACACCTTGCCGTGCTCGCTGGTGATGAGGGCGGCGAGCGCGTCACGCTCGCGGTTGAGGAGCGCGAGAAAGCCCGCGAGCACGCGCGCGCGCCGCAGCGGCGGGGTAGCGGACCAGGCAGGCCATGCCGCGCGCGCGCTCGCCACCGCTGCACCGACCTCGGCCACACCGCCGCGGGCGATCTCGCGCACTGTTGCACCCGTCGCGGGATTCAGCACCGCAAGACGCGCACCTTCGCCCGCGACGGCCTGCCCGCCGATCCAATGCGGTATGAGTTCTGGCGCGGCGGTGCGTACGGCCGCGGCCGGGGAAGAGAGCGTGCTGGATGCCATTGTGTAGCCCGTCGTGTCCGCGCAAAAGTGCCGACCGCGCAGATCATAGACCAGTTACGCACCGCCCCCCATACTCGTGCGCCATTCATGAGTATCGAGCTCCTTTTCCCGACGCTGGTGTACCGCGCGTCGCTGCGCGCACGCGGGGCGGGTGCGCTCAATGCGCGCCTGCTCAAGGAGTGCCGGCAGTTGCGCGCCGATGACGCCGCGGGCCGCCGCTGGTCGGCGCGCCACTATCCCGACGGCTACACCTCCTACGGCTCGGCGCACCGCATGCAGCGGCTGTCGCCGACCTTCGCCGCGCTCGCCCGTGAGCTCGACCGCCACGTCGCGCGCTTCGCGCGCGAGCTGCAGTTCGCGCTCGGTGCGCGCGCACTCGTCATGACCGACTGCTGGGTCAACATCATGGGACGCGGCGCAGTCCAAGGCCTGCACTTGCATCCGCACGCGACCATCAGCGGCGTCTACTACGTCGCGGTGCCCGCGGGCGCACCGGGCCTGAAGCTCGAGGATCCGCGGCTCGAGCGTTTCATGGCCGCACCACCGCGCGCACGCGGTGCGCAACGCCGCAATCGTGCCTGGGTCACGATGCGCGCGCGCACCGGGCAGCTGGTGCTGTTCGAGAGTTGGCTGCGTCACGAGGTACCGGCCAACCTTGAGGCGCGCGAGCGCGTCAGCATCAGTTTCAACTACAACTGGTTCTAGTCGCAGCGCTGTCCGCGCCGGCTGCGCCGGGGGGTCAACCCGCGTAGGCAGCGCGCGTTGCACGGAATGACGCGTGACATTCGCACATTCAGCTGCAGTTCAGAATTCAGCCGCTGTTCAGTGTCGATCGGTCACCGTCAGAGCCAGAGGAGGCTCCCATGCGCAACCTGATTCGCGTGCTCATCGTGGCCCTGGCATTCACTGCTGTGCCGGTCGTGTCGCAGGCGGGGTTGTTCGTCGGTGTGTCGGTCAACATCGCACCGCCGGCGCTGCCGGTGTATGTGCAGCCGCCATGTCCGGCGCCCGGCTACATCTGGATGCCCGGATACTGGGCCTGGGACGACGGCTATTACTGGGTGCCGGGCACCTGGGTGCTGGCGCCGGCGGTGGGTCTGCTGTGGACGCCTGGCTACTGGGGCTGGGTCGAGGGAGCGTACGTGTGGAATGCCGGTTACTGGGGACCGCACGTCGGTTTCTACGGCGGCATCGATTACGGCTTTGGTTACGCCGGCGTCGGTTACCAGGGCGGCTACTGGCGCGGCAGCCAGTTCTACTACAACCGTTCCGTGACCAACATCAACACCACCAACATCACCAACGTCTACAACCGCACCGTGGTGAACAACGTCAACATCACGCGTGTGAGCTTCAATGGTGGCGCAGGCGGAGTGCAGGCACGTCCGACCGCCGCGCAGCAGGCGGCGCAACACGAGCGTCACCTCGGGTTGACCCCGGTTCAGCGGCAGCAGGAGCAGTCGGCGCGTGGCAACTCATCGCTGCGAGCCGCGACAAATGGCGGCCATCCTGCGATCGCAGCCACCCCGAGAGCTGGAGTGTTCGCGGGTCAGGGAATAGTCGCGGCGCGCGGAGCCGAGCACGTAAGTGGTGCGCCGCGCGCGAGCGAGGCGCGGCCGACGCCGCCCTCGAGTGCGCAGCGCTTCGATCGGCCGCCCGCCGCGCAGCACGCGCCGGTACACGACGCGCCCGTACACGAGATGGGGCCGGCGCGCGCGCCGCAGCCTCAGAGCTACGCGAGTGCTCGGTCGAGCCCCACCCCTTACCAGGGCCGTCCTGCGCCGCAATACCACCCGCCATCTCCGCCTCCGCACCAGGTTCAGGCTGCGCCGCAGTATCAGCCGCGGCAGGAGCCGCAGCACCCGGCCGGGCCCCAGCCCGGGTTTCAGCCAGCGGCGCCTCGCTATCAGCCTCCAGCGGCCCCTCAGGGTGAGGGTCGGGCGGTGCATCAACCCCAGCGGCCCGAGCACGGCGGCAGCTCCGATCGCGGGGGCGATCGCAACGGCCACGGCTAGGGCTGAAAGCTCTTTCCGCCAACCAGTCGACAGAATCCGGCCCGGCCGGCTGTCACCCTACGAGTGTAAGCATTTGTTCCTTCAAGGGAGCTCACGCGATGCGTCTCGCCCTCTATGCCCTCGCAACCCTCTTGGGGGGTTGCGTCGTATATCAGACCCCGCCCCCTGCCCCGGTACAGCCTCCTCCTGAGGCTTATCCTCCGCAGGCCGAGGCTCCGCCCGCCGAGGCACCCCCCGAGGACGCACCGGCCGTCAGTGTCAATATCGACCCGCCGGTGGTCCAACCCGCCCCGATCGTCGTGGGCTGGGCGCCACCGCCCTTGCTGGTCGAAGTCCCCCCACCGACCCCCTTCGTGGACGCGGTCTGGGTCGGCGGCTACTGGGTGTGGCAGGGGAACTGGGTGTGGGCCCACGGCCATTGGATGGCGCCGCCGCGCCCGGACTACATGTGGGTACACCCCTACTATGAGCACCGCGGCGATACGGTGATCTTCATCGACGGTCACTGGTCAGCGCGGGGCGTGGTGTTCGTGCCGCCGCCGCCCGGCCTGCGCCTGGAGGTCGAGAGACCGGCCTATGGCGTCATCCCTGGTGCGCGACCGATCGGGCCTGAAGGCTGCTTCGTGCCGGCACCGCCCGGCTCACGCGCCGGCATCATCATTCCGGCGCCGGTCGGCACCGCGCCTGCGGTCGTGACGAGCGCGCCGGCGGTCATCGCCCCGGGCATGCGCATCACGAACAACGTGACGACGGTCAACAACGTCACGAACGTGACCAACGTCACACGCGTCACCAACGTGACCATCGTGGCGCCTCCGGGTGCCACCAAGAACGGCCGTGCTTTCGACACGATGGTGCCTGCGGCACCTCATCTCGCCGCAGGTCGGCCGGCCCTCGTGCAAGCACGGGCGCCGGAGCCGGTGAGCACGCGGCCGCTGCCGGTCTACACCCCGGGCAGCCGGCCACCGGCGCTCCCGCAACCGCCGCCGATGCACGCGCTGCCGGTGAACACGCAGCCGATGAACGCGGGCAATGGGCCTGGACGTGCGGGCGAGCGCGAGCCTGGCTCGCCGCACACAGCTCCCGGCACCGCGACCCCGCCCGAAGCGGCGCACCCGATGCCGACGGCATTTGGGCACGATCAGGGCCACGCGAATCCTGATGCGGCGCGGTCTGAGCGCCCATACCCTGGCGGGTACGAGCACCCGGGGTCGCCGCAACAGCACGGCGATCCGAAGTCGCCGCCCCAGCCGCAGAACGCGAATCGGCCGGCACAGCCGCAGAACGGGTACCACCCGGCGCAACCACAGAATGATCAACGCAGTGCTCCGCCGCCGCAGAATAATCATGGCAATGCTCCGCAGCCGCAGAATGATCACCGCAATGCTCCGCAAGCGCAGAGCAGCCAGCACCAGGGTGCGCCTGCGAGTGCGCCTGCCCACGCGCAGGGCGACAACCGCTCACACAAGGCGGATGGGCAGAGCGAGCACGACGCGAAGCACGGGCAAGGCAACGACCACTGAGGTGCGTACGGCGCGGCAGGTCAACCTGCCGCGCCGCGCGGCCGGCTGTGGTTTTCGCCGGGGTCCCCGCGAAATTGCGCATCTAGCCGATCGGCGTTCGCTCGGCGGCCGCGTCGAGCGCAATGAGCACCCCACGAAATTTCGCGCGCCGCGCTTGGCAAGCCACAATCGACTGGCAAGAGGCGAAATTTCGTGAGGACCCCGCTTTCGTGGGGTGGCTTCAGGGGAGTACGCGCCGCAGCCAGGCGGCGATGTCGGCGACTTCTTGCGGGCACACCGAGTGCGGCATGCTGTACGCATGCCACTCCACCGCGTAACCCGCTGCCTGCAGCTGCCGGCAGGTGGCTTCCCCGAGCACCGGGGCCACCACCGGATCCTGAGTTCCGTGCGCGAGAAAAATCGGGGTCGCCTGGTTGGCGGGATTGCGCTCGGCGGCGAATCGTCCGGCGAGGAGTTGATAGCACGACAGCCCGATGATGCCGGCGAGGCGCTCGGGATAGCGCGTGCCGGCGAACAGCGCCATGGCCCCGCCTTGCGAGAATCCTGCGAGCACGATGTGCTCAGTGGCGATGCCGCGAACATTCTCGCGCCGGATCAGCTCGGTGATCAGTGTTTGTGAGGCACGGATGCCGTCCTCGTCTTCGGTCGTGCGCCGATCGAGCGCGATGATGTCGTACCAGGCACGCATGACGTACCCGTTGTTCAGCGTGACCGGGCGCATCGGCGCATGCGGGAAGACGAAGCGCAGCGCGCGCTCGGCAGGCTGCACGAGCTCGGGCACGAGCGGCTCGAAGTCGTGGCCATCGGCCCCGAGTCCATGCAGCCAGATGACGGCGGCCTGCGGATCACGGCCCGTCTCGACTTCCACGCCCTCACGCGCCACGTCGCTCTCCTCGGTGGATGTCACTCAGGCGCGGCATGTTAGTGCAGGCGCATGCGTTCGTGGCGGCATTTGCGCATGAGTGCCCGGCGCCGCCGCCGACGCACCCTATGGCTGCGCTTACCGAGGCGCGCCACGCGGCGGTACTGGCTACGGCGGCTGCGACGCATGCCGGCCGCGTGGCGGGTAGTGATCGCGCTCGTGGCCGTGACGGCCGTGGCACTGGCGATCAACGGTATCTATCAGGTGGCACGCAAGCCCACCGAGATCTTCTTCCCCGTGAGCGGGGTGCTCGCCAAGACGCCGGCGGAGACCTGGCGCGAATACGGCCCGGCTTTTCGCCGCTATGCGACGCCCGCCATCGATGCGGAGCTGCTCGCGGCGCTCGCCCAGGTGGAGGGATCGGGCAATCCGCTGGTGCGCACCTACTGGCGCTGGTCGTGGGCGCCACGGCCCTTCGACCTCTATCGGCCGGCATCGAGTGCGGTCGGCATGTACCAGATCACCGACGGCACCTTCGCCGAGGCGCGGCACTACTGCATTCATCACCACGCGCTGATGCACGAGGGAGCCTGGAACGACTGGCACTCGTGCTGGTTCAACGGCCTGTACCTGCGGATCGTCCCGCGCGATGCGATCGAGTTGACCGCCGCGTACCTGGATCTGAAGGTCAATGCCATCCTGGCGCACGACCTGCGCCACAGCGCAAGCGTGCTACAGCGCCAGCACCTGGCCGCGGTCGTACACCTGTGCGGGGCGGGCGCCGCCGCTGTCTACGCGCAGCGGGGCTTCCGCCTCGCCGACGGGGAGCGTTGCGGTGCTCACGACCCGCGCGAGTATCTGCGGCGCGTCGATGAGATGCGTGGCGTGTTCACGCGCCTGGCGCTCGCCGCAGGGGACGACGCCGGTTTCGCCCTTCAGTGATGGTGGCCGCCGGCCCCGTGCACGTGCCCGTGCGCGAGCTCTTCCTCGGTGGCCGCGCGCACCGTGGCCACCTCGACCTCGAAGTTGAGGCTCTTGCCGGCGAGCGGGTGATTGCCATCGAGTGTCACGAGGTCGCCACTGAGGTGCGTGACGGTCACCGCACGCGGACCCTGCGGGGTGTGAGCCTGCAGCCGCATGCCGACCCGCACGTCGCCGATACCCTTCAGTGCGCGCCGCGGTACCTGCTGTACGAGGCCCTGGTCGTATTCCCCGTAACCATCGGTTGGCGCGATCTTCACCTCCAGCCGGTCGCCGGCCTTGCGACCCGTCAGCGCGCGCTCGAGTCCCGGGATGAGATTGCCGTGACCATGCAGGTACGAGAGTGGCTCGCCCTCGGCGGAGCGGTCGATGAGCTCACCGGCATCATCGCGCAGCGTGTAATGGATACTGACGACCTGATCCTGGCTGATGCTCATGCAGGCTCCGACGTGGCGGGGAACGCAGCGTTGCCGCGAGCGCGGCGCGCACGGCGCGCAACGGGCGGGCGCGAAGGATACCATTGCTCATTGCCCGCAACCCCGGCATTGAAGCCACGGGGCCAGACTGCAAGGGAACTGTATGAGAATCTGCTGCCTGGGCGTCTTAACCGCCGCCTTCGCCACCACCGCGCTTGCCGCAGGGCATGTCTCCGCCACCGGTAGCCCTAGGACTGCTTTAATGGCCGACAATCCCTTCGACGCCCCGAGCACGCAACCCTTCCACCTGCCGCCCTTCGACCGCATCCACGACAGCGACTATCGCCCGGCCTTTCAGGCGGGCATGGCGGAGCAGCTGCGGCAGGTGGCGGCCATTGCTCACAACAGCGAGCCGCCGACTTTCGCCAACACGATCGTCGCACTCGAGCGATCCGGGCGGCTGCTCGAGCGGGTCGAGACGACCTTCTCGAACCTCAATTCCTGCAACAGCGACCCCGAGATGCAGCAGATCGACACCGAGATGGCGCCGCTCCTCGCGGCACAGCGCGATGCGATCCACCTCAACCCGGCGCTGTGGGCACGGGTCGATGAGCTGTACAACCGCCGCGCGAGCCTGCAGCTCGATGCCGAATCCCTGCAGCTGCTGACGCGCTACCACACGATGTTCGTTCGTGCCGGCGCGCGTCTCACGCCGGATCAGCAGGCACGCCTCAAGGATCTCAACAAGCAGATCTCCACCCTCACGACGCGCTTCAAGCACAACGTTCTCAAGGCGACCGCCGAGGGCGCCGTGGTCGTCGATGACGTGGCACAGCTCGATGGTCTCTCGGCGCAGCAGATCGGCGCCGCCGCCGAAGCGGCTGCGACACGCGGCATGCAGGGCATGTGGCTGATCACGCTGCAGAACACCACCGACCAGCCGGTCCTCGCACAGCTCAGCAATCGCGAGCTGCGCGAGCGTATCTACCGGGAGTCGATCTCGCGGGGCTTGGGCGGGCCGACGGACAACACTGCGGTGATCGCCGAGCTCGTGCGGCTGCGTGCCGAGCGCGCCACGCTGCTCGGCTACCCCGATCATGCCGCTTACCAGCTGGCCGACGAGTCCGCCGGCACGCCCGAGGCGGTGCGCGACATGATCGCCCAGGTGGCGCCCGCAGCGCTGGCGCGGGCCCACGCCGAGGCGGCTGACATACAGAAGCTCATCGACGCGCAGGCGGCCGCCGCGGGTAGCGCGTCCTTTGCGTTGCAGCCCTGGGACTGGTTCTACTACACCGAGAAGGTCCGCAAAGAGCGCTACGACTTCGACCAGGCGGCCGTGGCTCCGTACTTCGAGCTCGATCACGTGCTCAAGGACGGAGTGTTCTACGCGGCGCATCGGCTCTACGGGCTCAACTTCCGCGAGCGTCACGACCTGCCCGTGTACCAGAAGGACGTGCGGGTGTTCGAAGTCTCCGATGCCGACGGCAAGCCGCTGGCGCTGTTTCTCGCCGACTACTTCGCGCGCGACAACAAGCAGGGCGGCGCCTGGATGAGCTCCTACGTGCGACAGTCACGCCTGCTGGAGCGCAAGCCGGTGGTGGCGAATCATCTCAACATCCCCAAGCCCCCGCACGGACAGCCGGTGTTGCTGACATTCGATGAAGTAACCACCATGTTCCACGAGTTCGGACACGCACTGCACGGCATGCTGTCCGATGTGCACTACCCGCTGCTGTCGGGCACGGCAGTGCCGCGCGACTTCGTCGAGTACCCCTCGCAGTACAACGAGATGTGGGCACGCGAGCCGTCGGTAGTGGCGCACTACGCGCGCCACTACCAGACCGGGGCGCCGATGCCGCCGGAGCTGCTCGCCAAGGTGCTCGCGGCGCAGAGATTCAACCAGGGCTACGCCACCACCGAATACCTGGAAGCGGCAGTGCTCGATCAGGCGTGGCACCAGATCACGGTCGCGGAGGCGCCGAGCGCGCAGCAGGTACCGGCGTTCGAGCAGCATGCGCTCGATGCGAGCGGACTAAACTACCCGCCGGTCCCGCCACGCTACCACTCGACTTACTTCGCACACATCTTCGAATCGGGCTACTCGGCCGGCTACTACGCGTATCTGTGGAGCGAGGTGCTCGCGCGCGATACCGGTGAGTGGTTCCACACGCACGGTGGGCTGACGCGTGCCAACGGCGATTTCCTGCGCACGCGGGTGCTGTCGCGGGGCCGAAGCGAGGATCCACAGGTGCAGTTCCGCAATTTCTACGGTCGCGCACCCGATATCGCACCGCTGCTCGAGTACCGCGGGCTTGCCGGCGCGGGCGGCGGTGATCAGGCCACGGGGGAAGCCAACGGCCGCTGAACGGGGACCCCACCTAAAGCGCGTCGCGTCGCGTGCGGTCGATGGCGGCGGTGAGCCGTGTGAACGCCGCGAGCAGCGGCAGATCGAGCGTCAGCTCGCGCGCCCTGGCGCACGCGTAGCCGAGCGTTTCGTGCACCTCGAGCGGGCGACCCGCCTCGAGGTCCTGGAGCGAGGACATGCGATGGGTCGGCGCATTGCGCCGGTAGTCATCACCGATCTTCATGATCAGCGCCACCGCCTCGCTCTCGCCCAGCGCGCACAGGCTCGCGGCCGGGAGGACCGCGCGGTCGGAGAGGCCGATACCGAGGGCGCGTGCCAGCGCGCCCATCTCGCGCACCAGCTGCGCGACGAGCAGCGCCGAGTCCGGATCGGACAGGTACTTCCAGGTGAGCGCCCGTGTCGACACCGAGAGCGCCATGAGCCCCACCCAGCCGCAGAACTTGGACCACTCGAGTGTCTGAATCTCCGCGGTGGCTGCGGCGCGCACGCCCGCGGAGTCGAGCGTCTGTGCGAGGCGCTGCGCGCGCGGGCTGTCGCCGCCACCGAGCTCGCCCACGTAGAGGCCCACGTTGCGGGTAAAGAGGACCTCGCCCGAGGGCGTGAGCTCGCCGCTGGTGTCGGCCAGCGCGCCGAGCACGCGCTCGGCGCCGAAGGCGGCCGCGAGCAGCTCGTTCTTCAGCGGCCCGTTCTGAATCGACAGCGTGACGTCGAACCGGGCACCGCGCAGCGGCTCGAGCGCCGCGGCGGTGCCCGGGGTCTTGGTCGCCACGATCAGTGCGCCGGCGCTCGCGAGCGCACGCGCATCGCGCAGCGTACGCACCGCGGTGGTGAACTCGGCGAGGCCGCGGATCGCGAGCCCGTGCTGCTCCAGGTACGCGGCCCGTGTTCCGCGCGCCAGCATCACGACGCGGTGGCCGGCGCGCGCCAGATGCGCGCCGAGGATCGAGCCGATGGCACCGGCGCCGAGTATGGCGAAATCGAACTCGGGCATGGCGCGGCCGTGCTTTAGAGCGCGTCGGCGACGTCCTGCATGAGCCCGTTGTCACGCGGCCGCGTCTCCGGCGGATAGCGCTTGAGCACGCGGCCGTCGCGGCCGATGAGGAACTTCTCGAAGTTCCAGTTGATGTCCCCGGGGATGCCGCTCGCGGCCGAGGTGAGGAACTGATACACGGGATGGCGCTGCGAGCCGTTCACCTCGAGCTTCGAGCTCAGCGGAAAGGTGACATCGTAGTGGCTGCGGCAGAAGGCCGCGATGTCGGCCTCGCTCCCGGGCTCCTGGCCGGCGAACTGATTGCAGGGAAAGCCCACGACCGTGAAACCCTCGGCGGCGAGCTCGCGCTGCAGCTCCTCCAAGCCCTGGTACTGCGGCGTCAGGCCGCACTGGCTCGCGACGTTGACGGCGAGCGTGACTTTGCCCCGCAGCGCGCCGAGCAGGTCGGGCGTGCCGTCAATCCGTGTGACCGCGATGTCATAGAACCCGCTCATCTGTGACGCTCCCCGCGCACTGATGCTTCGCGCGCGCTGCCGGCGAGGATGTACGATACACCAACACAAGCCTTACTATTTCCGACTCAGCGCCTCAAGGGAGACCCTCATGACCTCCAACGAGCTCGGCAAGGCGGAAACCGCCCGGGTCGTCGACATCCTCAAGCGCATCCTCGAGCTCGAGCTCGCCGGCCTGGTGCGTTATCTGCACTACAGCTTCATGATCTTTGGACACAACCGCATCCCGATCGTCGCCTGGCTGCGCAAGCAGGCGGACGAATCGCAGGTACACGCGGTGGAGGCGGGCGAGCACATCACCAGCCTCGGTGAGCACCCGTCGCTGAAGATCGGGCCGCTGCTCGAGACCCACAAGCACAACGTCGACGAGATCCTGCGCGAGGCGCTGGCGCACGAGCAGGAGGGACTCGCCGAGTACCGCAAGCTCCTGGCGATCGTCGCCGGGCGCAACATCATGCTCGAGGAGTATGCGCGTGCACAGATTGCCGCCGAGGAAGCGCATGCCGCCGAGATCGGCAAGATGTTGCGCAAGCCCGGCTCGATCACGTGAGCGACGCGGCTCTCCCTGGCGTATGCTCGTGATGTGAAGATCATCGCGGTCACGAACATCAAGGGTGGTGTCGGCAAGACCACCACCGCAGTCAATCTCGCCTACCTGGCTGCTGCCGGCGGCGCCGCGACGCTCCTGTGGGACCTCGACCCGCAGGGCGCCGCCACCTACGCGCTGCGTGGCGAGACGCACGAGCGCGCCTCGGTGAAGCGGCTCCTCGCCGGCAAGGTGGAGCTCGAAGAGCTCATCGTCGCGAGTGGCTATCCGCGGCTCGACCTTCTGCCGGCGGATTTCTCCTATCGCAATTTCGCGGTGCACCTCGCCGCGCGCCGTCACCCGACGGAGCGGCTGTTGAAGATGAGCCGGCCGCTGCGCGAGATCTACGCCACGCTGTTCCTCGACTGTCCGGCGGGTATCTCGCTGCTCTCCGAGAACGTGCTGCGGGCTGCGGATGCGATCATCGTGCCGCTCGTGCCGACGCCGCTGTCGCTACGCCTGCTGGTGCAGCTGTACGAGTTCATCGCGCGCGAGGGCTGGACGGATCTCGTGCTGCTGCCGTTCTTCTCGCTGGTCGACCGGCGTCGCTCACTGCACACCGAGCTCATCGCCGCGGCGCGCGCGCAGTTTCCACAGATCCTCGCGACGGAAGTGCCGTACTGGAGCGAGATCGAGCGCATGAGCGTGCGCCGTGTGCCACTGCCGGCGAGTGCACCGAGCAGCGCTGCGGCCCAGCTTTACGGGCAGTTGTGGGCCGAGGTGCGCGAGCGGGTGAGCGCAGGTCCGTCGGGCGCTGCGACAGCTCGGACTCAGCGCAGTGGCGGTGCCGCGATGACATCCGCGGGCAAGCTGTCCGCGGAGGCGGGGACCTCCTCGACTGCATAGCCGGCGGCAATCCAGGCATCGAGGCCACCGCGCAAGGGCCGCACGCGCCTGAATCCCTGGCGGAAGAGCAGCCGTGCTGCCTGCGCCGCGGAGGCTTCGTTCGGGCAGGTGCAGTAGAGGATGATCTCGCGATCGCGCGGCAGGTGGCGCACGTGCTGCTCGACCTCCTGCAGCGGTACGTTCAACGCGCCCGGGATCCGTCGCCGTTCCAGGTCGCGCGCAGTCGGCGAGCGCACATCGACCACGACCGGCACCGCCTCGCCCCGCATGCGCTCGTAGAGCTCATCGACGTTGATGCGCGCCATGTCGAGCACGGCGTAGAAGCGCCGCCGTTCCCACCACTTGAACCCGATGTAGGCGGCGAGCAGCACCGCGACGATGACGGCGACCGTGCCGCCAATGCCGGTGAGCCGCGGCAGGAGCCGCGCGATCTGCGACTTCAGCAGCAGCCCGGCGATGAGGGCGCCGCCAACCCACAGCCCCGCCCCCGCAGCACTGAAGCAGATGAAGCGGGCGAAGCTCATGCGCGTGGCGCCTGCGAGTGGTGGCGCGATCATCGACAGGCCGGGGATGAACTTCGCGACGATGAGCGCGCGGGGACCCCAGCGCTCGAAACTCGCCTGTGTCTGACTGACGCACGTGTCAGGTGTCAGTGATATGCGGCACAGGAGCTTCATTACCCGCGCCCCGTACTTCCGGCCCGCCAGATACCAGGTGCTGTCGCCGATGAGGCAGGCCGTCAACGCCAGGGCGAACACCCCGGAGGCCGACAGCCGTCCGTTGGCTGCGAGGGCCCCGGCAACCACCAGCGTCGGAATCGCCGGCACCGGGAGGCCGAGCTGCTCGAGCAGCACGTTGAGGAAGATCAGGCTGAGTCCGAAGGGGGCGCGCACCGGCAGATATTGCCACGCGCCGCGACGAACAGCGCGGCCAGGCGACGGCGGGGCCGCTGGTCAGAGCCTGCCGGTGCGGATAGTTCGGCGGTTACCGAACTATTCGCGCAAGGTGGGTAGTAGCGGGCGCCTCAGCCGGCGTACGGATACTTCGTGAAAATGGCGGCGACGGCCGCGTCGATGCGCTTCTCGGCTTCAGGGCCGGTCACGTGGAAGAGGCTCTGCTCGGTCGAGGCATGCCACAGGGGCTGCCCGGTCCTGGCGTCGTAGAGGTCAACCGCGATGACGCCCTCGGGGTAGACGTAGGGGCCCGGGCCGCCCCAGCCGTACGGGTAGCCCCAGCCCCATCCGTAGCCGTACCCATAGCCGCCGCTCACGACGTAGTACCCGCCGATGCCGTAGCCGACCAGGCAATCCGCATTCCCCGGCGCGGGCTGGACCACGCCACCGAGGTGCGAGGCGATGGCCGCGCGCAGGCGGCTCTCGTTCACGGGATTGGCGATGGTACTGCGGAGAGGGCTGTTGCTGCGGAACTCGCCCGCCCAGGCGAAGGTACCGCAATGCACGTGGCTGATGGCGGCGGTGTTCACATCGGACCTCACATAAGGTCCGCACGCGGACAGCGTCAACGCGGTGACAGAGATGGTGAGAGCGGCACGCAACAGGCGCTTCATGCGATCTGACCTCGGCGGCAGAGCCCGGCCGGCGACGCCGCTGGCTCATCCTAACGCATGCGGGCGTGCGAGGTTTACCCGGCCTCAGAAGGGGTCGCCGAGCACGAGGCGCCACCCCGATAGCACCCCAGCCTCGCGATAGCCGATACCGAGGCGCGGAAGCGGCACGCCCAGAATCACCCAGCGCGGCGTTACGCCCATCATCAGCCCGAGCTCGTACTGGAAGGTCCGTGGGCTGATGCCCGAGGAGGCTCCCGAGGGTGTGTTGAAATAAACATCGAGGATCGCATAGGGAGCGATCTCCACCGCGCGCGAGTGCCAGGTCAGGTTGAGATTGCGGCGCAGCTCGACGCCATCGCGCAGCCTCGTGAACGATTCACTCGGCATATCGTGGTAATGAGCGGCGGCGTAGGCAAACGTCGCGCGCCACAGGCCAAAGCTGCCGAGCGCATCGAAGCGGTAATCGCTGCGCAGCCCGGTACCGTAGATCACCGCGTTGACTTGGGCCGAGGAAGCGAGTGTTCCGCCCACCTTGACATACGGATAGAGGTCCCAGCCATCGGTGATCCAATAGTCGAGCTCGACACCCGGCTCGAAGCTGAGTGCCCCGATGGAGCTCGGCAGATCCAGATGCAACAGGTCGTTCGTGTTGAAATTGAAGAAGCCGACGGTGAAGGGAAAGATGAGCTGGATGCCGGGACGGCCACCGTTAGGCTCCGCCGTCCGCAGCACGTAGCCGGGCTGGAACGTGTACACCGTGATGGTGCTGCCCGAGATCTCGTAGACACCCGAGCCGATCTCGCTGGCAAAGGCGAAGTTGGCGTACTTGGCGTCGGCCGTGCCGAACGGAGTGGGGTCCGCGGCGCAGGTGCTGCCGGCACGCATGAGCGTGAGAGCGCACAACCATGTGGCCGTCAATGCTCGCACGGTGCCTTCCGGCCGCCAGTCTAACAGAGCGGCACGGGCGGCCGGTGCGCACACTTTCCAACACGGCGACGGTGCGTCCGCCAATGCGTCCGCTCGAGGTCGGGGGCCGGCGCTCTCGATCAGTGACGGGGACGGCTAACCGTGAGCGGCCGATCGCGGCGAACGCGCTGCGTCAGTGCGGCGTAGCCGAGCCACGCCAGCACGAGCATCGTGAGCCCGTCGAGCCCGCCGCCGCCGCCACCACCACCGCTCGGTGCCGCCTGCACCGTCAGGGTGGCGGTCTTCTGCGCCGAGCCGTGAGCATTGGTGCACGTGAGGGTGTAGTCATCCGTGCCGGCCGCGCTGGGAGTGATAGTGACAGATCCGCTCGTCTTCTGCGTGCCGCTCCAGCTTCCCGAGGCGGCACAGCCGGTCACGTTGTAGGCCGACCAGGTGAGGGTGGTGGAGTTGCCGACGGTGACCGAGGACGCGGCCAGTGTCATCGTCGGCGGTCCTGGGGGAAGCGCGGCGAGCGCGGCGTCGGCCTGGATGAAACCGTACCCAGATAGATAGTCCGGTGTGGGGTTGCCGCCTACCGGCATGGGCAGGGCGGTCTTCTGCAGGGCACCGACACCACCTGCACCGTAGATCTGCGCGGGCGTGAGCGAAGGGTTCGCCTGCAGCATGAGTGCTGCCACGGCCGCAGCGTGCGGAGTCGCCGCGGAGGTTCCGAGGAAATTGTTGTAGTTGGCATCGTTCTGGCAGCCGCTCACCGTCGAGTTGTCAGGCCACGGTGTGCCGGGGAATACGATTGAGAAACCAAAGAACGACGTGTTGATCCCGTCAGGGCCGACGAAATCTGGCTTCTGACGAGGGGCTGGCACAGGACTGTGCCGATTGCCCGAGGGGTCAAACAGAATCGGATCGCCACCCGCTGAGGAGAAGGGCTCGAGGACCGCCACCGAGTCGACGCCACAGCGGGGCGTCTGCGCAAAGAACGAGGCACCGACGGCCGCGGCACCGGCGGCGCCGGGATGACCCTGCAATGTAGGGCACCCAACGCCATAGCTGGTGGCGGCGCCTGGCTGCGTTGGGCATGGGGTGGTGATCGCACCGATCGTGCTGCCGGCCCCATCGTCCGCCACCACGACTTTGATGCGTCCCGGAGGGCTGCCATTCGCCAGGCCGATATACAGGTTGATTGTCGCGGGGACGGTCGGAGAGGCGTTACTTGCAGGGTTACCGATCAGCAGGACCTGCTCCGGGTCCGCGCCGACGGTGTTGGGACCGGTGCAAGTGACAGTGTTGTAGTTGGGATTCGGACTCTCGAGAACGTCGAGATTGAGCACCACGCTGGTGGGCGCAGCAGGGGCGCCGGTGACGCACACGTCGATCTGGCTCGTTGCGCCGCCGCTGTTGGGTGCGCCGGTGACATAGGGCTGGTCCCATTCCACGATGATCGCGATGAATTCGCCGGGGATCAGTCCGCCTGCGGAGGTACTGGTCTTTGGCGGGAGGCTGATAGGCAGGTACGTCTGCGCCGTGCCGTTGACCATGCCGAAGGTGAGCAGCTTCTCGCCCGCGGGAACCACACCCGAGCCCGGGGTGTTGAAGCTGTGGGCCGCGTCCGTGTTCTCGTAGGAGAGCTGCGCGTCATTGCCGGCGGCAGAGAAATAGGCGACCCCCTTGGCATTAGCAGCATCGATAGCTTGTGCGATGATGCCGTCCTGAAAGAACGGCTCATCGAAGTAGCCGACGTCATCGGCAATCACCTTCGCGCCCGCGGCTGCCAGCGCGGTGACACCGGTGGCGAATCCCGCTTGTGTGTCAGCGGCGGCGTAGAAGGCGAGTGCCGCGCCTGGTGCGACATCGTGGATGATCTGCATCATGGCCCGGCCTTCGTCGGCGAAGGGCAGAAAGTAGTTAAGACCAGGGGGGTTGAACGGTGTGCAGGCCCCTTCCTGCAGCACGTTGACGCTCGCGGGAAGGTAGCCGTTGGTTTCATCGAATGGGGCATCATCATTGGCGAAGGGACCGTACTGAGCGTAGCCGGTTCCGTTGGCGGTCTGGGCCGGTACGCCGCTCCCGGGCTTGTCGTAAACGCCGTAGCAGTTGAAGCTGTCGGAAAGAACCCCGACGGTGACCCCAGTGCCGGTGAGCCCGGGATTGTCGGCCCGCACCACATCGCTTCGCTGGGCGAAGTCGCCCTGCGAGGTCACCATGACGGCGCGCGTGTGCGGCATCGAAGCGTGGATGAAGACCAGGTCGCCGAGTGCGCCGGCGGCCTCGATCTGATTCACCGGGAGCCAGCCGCCGACGTCGTTGCTGAACACGGCGACCCGTTGCATGCCGAGCCCGACGAGTGCTGCCTTGAGGCGCGCCGGGTCTCCGCGCGTCACGGCGTCTACTGCGACCAGCGGCACCGGGCTCCCGGCGCTTTGCATGAAGCGGGCGGCGGGGCTGAGGGAGTGCAGATCCTCGAGCGCCCGCTCACTGCGCACCCGGTCCAGGTGTCGCGAGAGGTCGGCGAGCGCCGCATCGAGCTTGGCTGCGGTGGCGCTTTCGCGCTGCGCGGCGCTGCGGCCGCCAAAGGCCATCAGCTGAGCTTCCCCAGGCCCCCGTGCGAGGGACTTTTTCGCGGCCGGCACGACGGAATCGGCCGAGGAAGCCACGAGTACGGCCAGGAAGGCGAGGGCGCTCGCGGCAAGGCGAGCGCGTGTCGTCAGTCTCATTCGTGCCCCTTGATGTTCTTCGGGCGTGCCCGGACCCCCTAGGTCGAGCTTCGCCCAGGCGCCACTCTACTGGTATTCAGGAGCCAGCGGGGCACGTCCGCAGGCACCGGCGCCGTCATAGATTGCGCACTTTGTCATAAAGTTCCGAAATCAGGGCCCGATGTTGCGCTCGCGCGCCACGGCGGCGATCTGCGGCTGCAATTTGAGCGCGGCATCGATGTCGGCCTGCCCCTCATCCTTCAAGCCCTTGCGCAATTCGGCGACACCGCGGCCGTAGTGTGACCAGGCCGTGTCAGGCTGCAATTTCAGGGCACGGGTGTAGTCGGCGATCGCCCGGTCGTATTCGCCGCGGCGCAGGCGCACGAGCCCACGGCTGCCGAGGTAGCTCGCCTCATCCGGGTGCAGCCTCAAGGCGAGGTCGCAATCGGCCAGCGCCTGGCCGAGCTCCTGCCCCCACACGGCTCTCGTCCAGCAGCGCGCATTCAGGGCGCGCGCGCTGCGAACATCATCGCGACCGTGTGTGTCGATCCAGGTGGTGTACTGCGCGATCGCGGCGGGGTATGCCCCCGCGGTAGCGTACAGGTCACCCATGTGCATGCGCGCCTCGGCGCCCCGCGGCGCGATCCGGTCGGCGGCGTCGAGATCGGCGATCACGGCGGGTGGCTCGTGACGCCAGGCATGCAGGTTTGCTCGCGCGAGCAGCGCCGGCAGGTCGTCGGGTTTGAGCTTGAGTGCCTGATCGAAATCCGCGAGCGCCAGGTCCGGCTGCCGGTTTTCCCAGTACGCCTGGCCGCGCTCGTAGAAGTAGCTTGCCTCGCCGGGAGCAAGCTCGCACGCGCGGGTGAGATCGGCGATGGCGTGCTCGAAGTCGCGCCGGGCGGCGAGGGCATTTCCGCGGCGACTGAACCCCGCCGCATCAGTGGGCTGATCCTGCGCCGCGGTGGCGCCTCCCGCCGCGGCGGCAGTGGAAGTCAGATCGAACACCGGGCCGCCGTTGTAGGTGAAGTAGAGCTTCGCCTGGCTGTTGGCGACATACACGCGGTGCGACAGGAAGAAGTCCGCACCGACCAGCATGTCCGTGTCACCCAGGTTCAGCGCGCCGATGCGCAGGTGCGTATTGCGGATCTCCTCCTCGCCGATCCTGAAGCTCGGGAAGGGAGCGATCCAGGTCTTGACGAGGCGCGTGCCCCAGCCGCCGTATGCGGTGCCCGCCGCCACCACCCCGGCACTCTCGGGAGTGACACCGGCGCGCTTGGCCGCATCGAGCGTCAGCATCGAGGCCGAAGCGCCCGTGTCGAACGTCACCCGGATCTTCGTGCCGTTCAGGAAGGCGGTGCCGATCGTATGCGGTCGCTCGAGAGTCGCGTGCGCGATTTCGACGACAGAGTACGGCTGCTCGCGCGCCCAATACGCGAGGGCACTCTTGTGACAATCGTCCGCGCGAAAGAACCTGATCACGCCGTTGGCGAGGTCATACTCGACGTCGCCCGCCAGACGCAGAACGTTCTGACCCAGGACCCCCGCCGCCCCGCCGCCAATGTCGTTGCCAGCGACGATGAATTCCACTTTGGATGCGGTCAGACTGAGCAGCGTGAAGCTGTCGACGCGTGTCAGCCAACTGCGCGACGCGCCGCCTATCCCGGTCATCGCAAACCACACCGGGGCCGGCTCGAGGTGCAACTTCAAGTCCGCAGCGGTCTCGGGAGTCAGCGTGCTGAAGGCCGAGCCGCTGTCGGCGATGAACAGCGCATCGGTGCCGTTGATCTTCGCGCGCACCATCGGGCGCGTCCCGCTCATGATCACTGGCAGCTCGAAGCGCTTGACGAGCCTGCAGGCAGCGAGTGCGCGCGGCATCGGTATGACCAGGCCGAGGAGAGCAACCGCGATCCAGGGGACGCGCACCAACATGGGCACCGATCAGCTGGCGCAGCCCGCCTTGACCTGCAATCTGCGCCGCTGGCGCAGGGCGTAGAGCCCGATGCCGATCCAGATCACGTTCATGGCGGCCGAGGGAAGCGCGCCGTTCCAGCCGCTGTTCACCACGAAGCCGGCGGCGCCGAGAATGTTCATGAGTTGATAGGTCACGGACTCGGCCCGCAGCTTGCCTGCCGACAGCAGGGCGTAGGCCCCCAGAATCAGGACCGCACCGGTCCAGCCGATCACTTCGACGGCGAGTTTCATAGATGCCTTGGGAATTTCCGTGCCGGAGGCGGCCGCGATCGTGCGGCTGCGAGTATACCCCTGGCGTCAGGCCGCGATGGGCTCGATCAGCTCAGGTCCGTTGTTGCGCACGGTGTTGACTCGAGTGCTGACCGGGCGGGCGAGCATGAGGTCCGCGGGATAGGGCGCGAGCACGGCGCGCGCCTCCGCCGGCGTGCCTTTGAGCCAGGTCTCGTGGTCCTCGCGACGCAGAATGGCCGGCATGCGGTGCGGATGGCTGCCGCCGTTATGGATGTCGGTCATCAGCTCGTTGGCAGGCATGGTGATGTGGGCGCAGCTCTCGATGACCACGCCGTCTTCGCGCACACTCCAATCCCACAGGCCCGCGAAGCCAAACAGCTCCTGGTCCGCGAGCGTAATCAGGTACGGCGTCTTGCGCCCGTGAGCGTCGAGGTGCCACTCGTAAAAGCCCGATGCGGGTTGAATGCAGCGCTGTCTGAGCTTCCACGCCCCACGAAACGCCGCGGCGGTCGCACAAGTCTCCACGCGGGCGTTGATGGTGCTGAATTTCCCAGGGTTGCCACGCGCAAAGGAGGGGATCAGTCCCCAGCGCACCATGACGGCGGCCGGCACGCCGTTCTCCATGCGCATGATCGGTACCTGCTGGGTCGGAGCGATGTTGTACGAGGCCGTGACCCAGGCGGGGGGCCCGTGAAGGTTCCATTCCCGCAGGTACTTTTCCTGCATTCGCAGAATGTAGCGTCCGCACATGTCCGAACCTCAGGCTGCCGAGCGCTCGAGCGTCACCCGCTTCACCTGCACGCGGTGCTCATCCGGCAGGGCGTCATCGATCGCCATACAGATCTCCGCGACATCGTCGCGAATCGGCTCGTCCTCGGCGCCGAACAGGTAATGACCGAGCACCGCGCGTGCCCGGGTAAGCAGCGCCAGCAATTCCTCGTGTGACATCGAATTTCCCCAAAGACGCAGGCGTGGTCTTTGGAACTCGAGGATACTACATCTTGTGCCGCCGAGGCATGAGAGCCCACGAGATATAGTGTGAGGTGCCGACCTTTCGCCGGTCTTTCAAGGGCTTACGCGGTCAACACTCACGCCCTTGTGAACTGCGGCCCCCGCGGCCTCCGCGGCCTCCGTGGCGCCGGGGTGACCCACGCGCGACACACGTTCTTCACATAGTTAGGCAAATACCTAACTGTCGGTCGAAGCATCCGCTGACGCGTGGGACAAAGCGTCGCGTCGAGCGGTGAAACTCACTGCGGCACGAAGATCGCGATGCCGTGCGCCACCTTGTTGTAGATACCGAAGGAGCCCCCGACACCGACACCGGTCGAACTGCTCGGGCCATAGCTCGAGCTGCCCACACCGGTGCCGATCGAACCTGACTGTTGATCCTGCACGCCCTGCAGCAGGATACCGTTCGCTCCGAGCTTCGCCGCTTCCTCCTTCATACGCGCGATCGCCTTGTCCATGTTCTGCTGACCGGTGATCGCGAAGGAGCCCTGGCTGCTCGTGTCGAGGGTGGCGATCTCCTCGTATTTCTCCGGCGGCTGCACGTAGACCCTGACGCTTTCGGGCGAGATCGGGGGGCGGGCGGTGCCGATCATGACGTGGGAAGAAGTCGCGCAGCCGAGCAGCAGGGCTGCGAGCACGGCCACGGGCCCAAGGCGAAGCACGCGAGAAATGAGCGGCATGGCATGACCTCCATGGGTGACTCGCGCCCATGGTAACGCTCGGGGGAAGAGGCGCGTTTACTTATCGCGGTGGGGAAGAGGCGCGTTTACTTATCGCGGTGGGGAAGAGGCGCGTTTACTTATCGCGGTGCAGGTTCGTGAGGCTGGCGAAGCCCAGCCAGCAGAAGAGCAGCACTGCCACGGCGGAGAGCGCGAGAAGCAGGTATCCGATCTCCGTGATTACCATGGTGTTGCCCCCTGATCGCAGCCACCGGATCGATGTGGAGTTTGTCGCGAGCGCGCCGCAGTTGTCCGAGCGGCCGATCACAAGCAGCGGTAATTCACGCGGCGCGGGGCACGGCGTGGGCCCGCGCCAGTTATCGAAACGCTGCGACTTCACTTAACACTCGAGGCGGACGATCGCTGCGATATTCTGTTATGAGGCGATGATGCGCGCGGAGCTTGTCGAAACGGTGTTGGAATGGGTGGCACGCTGACGGGCTCGAGATAGAAATCGTACTGGGCGAGGCAGAGCCCCAGGAAGCTCCGGGCGTCGTACCCCGAGTGTCGCAACAGCGAGCGATGTGTCAGGCACACGACGCCCGCAGTAGCGACGAAGAAGGTGCGATGCGTCAAGCGTATCAGTCCCTGCGCCCAGGCAGGCCGCGCCGCACGCAGCCCCTGCAGCAACTGCGACTCGAATGCGACGTGTACCAGCTCATCGGCCACCAGTGTGCGGCACAGCACCTGCAGGCGCTGGCAGCCCGTGGCGGACTCCAGGACGCGATAGTAGACGTTGCCGATCAGCTCGGCGGTAATGAGTACGCACATGTAGAGCTCGAGCCCGGCGAGCCGGCGCAGGCGACGGAAGGCCTGGTCGGTCCAGTGACTGCGCTGGAGCGGAATGCGGTGATCCTCCATGAAGGACTGCAGCAGCGATGCGTGGCGCTGCTCCTCGCGGATGAAAAGCTCGATGATGCGTAGCAGCGCCGGCAGGTGTCGCGCCCGCGCGAAGCGCTCGGCAGCGCGTCGCAACGTGCCGCCCTCGGACTGCTCGCCGAGCTGGAAGGTCGCAATCGAGCTGGCAATGAGCTGCCGCTCCTCGGGTTCGAGGACATCGGCGAGCTCGTGCGGAAAGCAGCGCGGGTGCTCGGCGTGGTACTCGAAGTGATTCAGCCAGATCCTGAGGTCATCAGATGACATGCCGGTAGTGTGAGAGCGCATTCGGATGCCGCGGTGGCAGGATCAGGGCAGATTGTGGCGGCGGACCTCGAGCTCTGCGCGGCAACACAACACTCGCCGTGCGAGCTGCGCCGCTGCAGGCCAGGTTCGCCCGCGCGGCCTCGCTGCACCCGGGGCGTGCGATAATTCCTGCCAACAATGACCAGCGCCGACCCCCTGTTCGTCGTCTCGTTCCTGTTCCTCGCAGCCGTCGTGTGGCTCATCGCGCGCGCCTGGCGGCAGAACGGCGTGCTGCTGCGCGTCGCCCCCGCGCCAGCGCCCGCAGGCTCCATGCTGCCCCCGCTCACGGTAGTCGTCCCGGCGCGCGACGAGAGCGCCAACATCGGCCCGTGTGTGCACTCGCTGCTGGCGCAGCAGTACCCGACCGAGCGGCTGCGTATCGTGGTGATCGACGACGATTCGCACGACGATACTGCCGCGATCGTCGCGGCCATGGTGAGCGGCGATTCCCGGATCACGCCGCTCTCTGCGCCACCCTTGCCGCCGGGCTGGAAGGGCAAAGCACACGCGTGCTGGCACGCGGTGCAGGCCGTTCCGGCCGACACCGAGTGGCTGTGCTTTCTCGATGCGGACGTGCGCGCACACCCGCTCGCACTCGCGAGCGCAGTGCAGCTCGCGCAGGCAGGCGCGCTCGATCTGCTCTCGCTCGCACCGCGTCACGAGCTCGGGAGTATCGCGGAGCGACTGATCATCCCGTGCGGGCTGTTTATCCTCGGCTTCTCAATGGACCAGGCGAGCATTCAGGCGCCGGAGAGCGCGGAGGCGCTCTGCACGGGTCAGTTCATGCTCGTACGCCGCAGTGCGTACGAGCAGGTCGGCGGTCATGCGCGGGTGCGTGAGTCCATCTGCGAGGACTTGGATTTCGCGCGACTGCTCAAGCGCGCCGGCCGTAGGGTTCGTCTCGAGGACGGTAGCGCGGTGCTCGTGACACGCATGTACACGGGTTGGAGCACGCTCTGGCCCGGATTCGCCAAGAATGTCGTCGACATGCTGGGTGGAGCCCCGCGCACGCTCCTGATCGCCGCGAGCGCTGTTGTTCTGTCGTGGTGCGCCGTGATCCTGCCGCTCATCGATGCGACCGCCTGCCGCGGCGGCGCGCACGGCGGCTGTGTGGCTCTGGTGCCGGCGCTGCTGGGCTCCGGGGCGGCATTCGGTCTGCATCTGGCCGGAGCACGGCACTTCGGCATTCCGTGGTGGTATGGGCTCACCTTTCCGCTCGGCTATACGGCAGGCGCACTTATCGCGCTCGATAGCATTCGCCGGCGCCTGGTTCATCGGGTGGAGTGGAAGGGGCGCAGGTACGCATGAGCGCCCGGCAGCCCGTCCCCGATCGTGGTGAACCGCAGCGCGAGCGCTGGGCCAGGCCCGGTGCTTCGCGGTCGCTCACGCCGTTGGTGTTGGCTGTCGGCGGGGCGGCGCTCCTGTTGCATCTGTTGCGGAACATCCTGCTGCCGTTTGTGATCGCAGCGGTCATCGCCTACCTGTGCGCGCCACTCATCGACTGGCTCGCGGCGCGAACGCGCCTGCCGCGCCGGCCGGTGGCGCTGGGCCTGCTCGCGCTCCTGGTCGGGGTCGCGGCCCTGTTGGGTGTGGTCGGGCTGCCTCCGCTCCTGCGTCAGCTGCAGAGTCTGCTGGCCGATCTGCCCGGCGCGGTGGCCGATTTCGTGCGGACCATGGTCGGCACCCATTCCATTCAGCTAGCGGGCTCGACCCTGGACGCGGAGCGACTGGCCGACCTGATCGCGGCCGGACTGCAGCAGGAGCTGACCGGACCGCAGCTCCTCAGGCTCGCCGGCTGGGGTGCCGCGGGGTTGTTCGGCTTCATGCTCGTATGGGTGCTCATCGGCTATTTCCTGCTCGATTCGCGGGCAATCGCGGCGGGATTGCTGTGGCTCGTGCCGCCCCGTCTGCGGGCACGGGCCGAGCAAATCTGGCATGAGCTCGATCCCCTGCTGCGACGCTATTTCATCGGTGTGGCGGCCGTCGTGGCGTACGCGACCGCCGTGGCCTATCTCGGACTGGGCCTGGTGCTCGGACTGCATCACGCCCTCATCCTCGCTCTGCTCACCGGCGTGCTCGAAGTTATTCCGATGGTCGGTCCCGTCGCTGCGGCCGTGATCGCCGGGATCGTGGCAGTGCAACAGGCGGCGACCTCGGTGGACGTCTGGGCCTACGCCGGGTACGCCACCGCGCTGCGCCTCTCCATTGACCAGCTGGTGGGCCCCATCGTGCTCGGCAATGCGGCGCGAGTGCATCCGGTGGTCGTCATCTTCTGCTTTCTCGCAGGTGGAGCACTCTTCGGTATCGTGGGCATGATCCTCGCAGTACCGATCGCGCTGCTCGTCAAGGTGGCCTTGTCAGTGCATTACCGCGAGGCGCACTGACTCCAACGCGCGCCCACGACGCGAGCAGCGCGGCTGCCGGGCACGAGCGGAGAGAGGACAGCGGTGGGCGCGAGCCCTCCAGGTCCATCAATTGGACAGCCAGGCGTCTTCCTCAACGGTGCTGGTATCGAGATCTGTGAGCTCGATGCGCTGGTACGTCAGCGAGATCCTTTCACGTTCGTCGCCGGTCGCGGCACCGTTGATGGCATCGCCCGCATCCTTGTAGTCAACGACGATCGCATTCGTCAGGGTGATCCTGAAGTACGGGTGCGTTTCACCGCTACCGGTACCGCTGCGAAAGGCTCGATAGAACGTGCACGTGACTGAGCGCAGTGTCTCGCCCGTCACCGTGGCCAGGAAGAACTGGGGCGACGATGCATCGAGCTCCTTGACGATGGTGAGCGGCTTGTGTGTGCGCATACCCGCGGCCAGCCCGGTTGCAGCATCGAACGGGCGCGTGATCTCCTCGGTAAGAGACAGGACGGGGATCTGACTCGCAGCCCTCCCGCCGATGCGATCCCCCTGAAACGTCCCTTGCTTGGCCCCGACCACGGTGCAGAAGATTTCCTGCGCCGAGACTGGTGCGGCATTCGCCAGCACCGTAACACCCGCCAAAACGGCAAAAATAAAGCGCGGCATTGTGACTCTCCCTTGCCTGAAGCGCGCGCGAATATAGTGTGCGCACCTCTGCCGCACCGTGATCGGCTGGGCACTATTGCAAGGCGCCGTCACGGCGCTGGCGTGGATCCGCCGCGTCACACTGAACATATTGCGCTCAGAGCGCGGCCAGGTCCCCGTGCACGACGCGGCCGCCGAACAGCGTCACGAGCGCACGGGTGTGCGCGATCTCCGTCACCGGTATTGCGAACAGGTTACGCTCGAGCACGACGAGATCGGCGCGCTTGCCCACCTCGATGGTTCCTGTCTCTTTCTCGAGGCGGTTGACCCAGGCCGCGTTGACGGTGAACGCCGCGAGCGCCTCCGGCAGCGCGATCCGCTCCTGCGGCAGGAAGGGCTCGGTCGACCCGCCCGCCGGGTCCATGCGCGTCACCGCGACCTGTAGCTCCTCCAAAGGGTTGGCGCTGGAGACGGACCAGTCGCTGCCGAAGGCTACGAGCGCGCCGCTGCGGTACAGGCTGCCGATCGCGTACAGCCGGGCCGAGCGCTCCGGCCCGAGAAACGGGATCGTCAGCTGCGTGATGTAGTCATCGGCGTACGCCCACAGCGGCTGGAAGTTCGCCGCGGTACCGAGCTCGCGGAAGCGCGGCACGTCAGCGGGATCGATCAGCTCGAGGTGCGCGAGGTGATGGCGGTGTCCGAGATCGCCGTTGGTCGCGCGCGCCGCGGCGATCGCGTCGAGCGCCTCGCGCACGGCGCCGTCGCCGATGGTATGGAAGTGCACCTGGAATCCGGCGGCATCGAGCCGCGTGACGGCTTCCTTGAGGAGCCGTGGCTCGACCATCGCAATACCGCGCACCTCGCCCGGTATGTGGTACGGCTCCAGCAGCAGCGCGGTGTAGTTCTCCATTACGCCGTCCTGCTTGATCTTCACCGTGCCCGGATCGATCAGCGCCGAGCGGTACTGGCGCCGCAGCCGCTCGAAGCGCGCGATCTGCTCGAGCCCCTCGGTGTCCTCCCACCATTGCGCTGCGACCACGTGGAGGGTGAGCGCCCCGCGCCGTTCGAGCGCGCGGTAAGTCTTCAGGTCTTCTTCGGACACATTCGCGTCCTGGATGGCGGTGATGCCGTAGCCGTTCAGCAGCCGCACCGCATACTCGAGTCCCGCGCTACGCTGCGCCGGCGTCGGCTGCGGTAGCACGGCGTCGACCGCGGCGCTCGCGCCTTCCTGCAGGCTGCCCAGCGGCTCATGGGTCTGCGGATCGCGGTCGATGTATCCATCGGGCGGATCGGGCGTCGCCGCTGTGATGTGCGCCAGCTCGAGGGCGCGCGAGTTCACCCACACCGTGTGCCCGTCGGCGCTCGACAGGTACACGGGTCGGTCCGGTACGGCCGCATCGAGGAGCTCGCGGCGCGCGCGGGCGCCGGGCCCGAAGGCCGACATCAGCCAGCCGGCGCCGATGATCCAGGCCTCCTGCGGATGTGCTGCGGCGTACTTGCGCACGGCGTCGACATACTCGTCGGCGGTTTTCAGGTCGGAGAGATCGCAGCCGTGCGCCTGAATGCCGCCGCTGATCGGATGGATGTGCGCGTCCTGAAAGCCCGGCAGCAGCATCCGGCCATGCAGATCGACGATGCGGGTGCGCGCGCCGATGTGTGATGCGAGCCCCACGTCGGTGCCGACGTACACGATCCGTCCACGACGGATCGCGACCGCGTGGGCCCAGCTGCGCGCGCCATCGAGCGTGTAGACGGCGCCGTTGCGCAGCGCCAGGTCAGCGGCTTGTGGGGGGTGGGCGGTGGCCACGCTGCCCAGCGTGCACCACGCCACGATCGCGAGGCGCAGCGAGCTGCCGGTGAAGTCGCAGGTCGTCATGAGTGTCTTTACCTGAAACTCCAGGCGGGTGCGCGGGCAGTGATCAGCATCATCGCAATTCGACGACGCTGACCTTTTCACCCTCTCTCCGCAGCAGGATCTCCGTGGGACCGCCTGTGCTCTTCTCGATGTATAACCGCTGCGGTACGAGAACGAACCGGTTGTGGTAACTCGTCCCGCCGCGAGTCTTGCCGGATACCACAATATAGCTGTTCGGGATGTTCGATGGCTGATCTGCGCTGAACGATGGCGTAATCTCGATGTAGTAGGGATCGTGCCCACCATCGAGCGTCGCGTACTCCACGAACAGCTGGGGGTCGGTTGACGCGCGCAGCTTCGTGGCTCCGCTTTCGAGCGCGGAGGCGAGATGCGTCCCGTTGTCCTCGAAGAGATTCCCGCATCCGCAGAGGAGCAGGAGCACCGCCCCTATGCTCCAAGGGGATCTTCTTCTGATGCTGGCCAGCGACCTACCCCCGCTCCGGCAATTGGAGTCGAGAGTCTGCTGACCTAACTACAGCTTGGGAGCAGAGCAATCGTCAGAAAACCGGCAAACATGGCTGCCGATGAAAGCCAGAACTTCCAGGTATCGAACGACGGTTTCAAATCAGCAGTCTCCCCTGCATTTTCCGGCGCGTAAACTGCGCCGGCCGATCACTGTGCTGCCGTGATATGCGTCACGCCTCGCGCAAGCCGCGCATCACAGCGCGCGGAGCGCGCCGCAGGCTCGAGGACGTGCGCGATCTCAATTTGGAAGTGTGACGTGCGGCGCAGCGCGCACGCGACATTCGCGCCGTGATGCTGATCACGCGGACGCAGGCGACAAATGTGAACACCGATGCTGCGCGACCGGGCTCGCCGGCGCATCCTGCCGTCCATGGTGCTGCCAGTTTTCTGCCTGCTCCTCTTGGCCAACGGGATCAGCCATCTGAACCCGAATCATTCCTACGAGCCAGATCGCGAGATGGCATTGATGTGCAAGTTGGCTGCGTGGAGCCTGATTGCTCTCCGCGCGCTGGTATACGTGCGCCAGACACTCGCCCTCTGGTGAGTGCTAACCCCCGTCAGCCGTTGCAGCCGTCTGCTGCGCTTGCAGAATTCGGGCACGCCATTGGCGCGCTTCGCGAGTCGCCCCCACCTCCGGCGCGAGACCCTCGATCAACGCGGCAGCCTCGCGCAGGAGCGCTGTGCGCTGGCTTGGATCCGTGAGTGCCTGCACGTACAGCGCCGCGGCGAGCTCCTGCGGCTGCCACCGATCGCCGCGATTGCGGGCGGCAAGCTCGCGCTGAAACTTCACCGTCGGCGCGATCGTCTGAGCGGCTTCGCTGCTGTGGCCCTGCCCAGCCTGGGCTAGCGCGAGCCAGGTGACGGCCTGGCCGAGAAACCGGCGATCGCCCACGGACTCGGCACCGGCAGCTTTGCGCGCTTGCGCCGCATTAGCCTCGAAGTGCTCTGCGGCGGCAAAGTCACCCGCCAGGTATGCCGCGCGCCCTCCGATCTCCTGGGCAAAGAACAACTCGAGGTTCTTCCAGAACTGCAACTCTCCGTGCGGTGCGACCGTCTCAAGCCCGCGCACGACCTCGGTGACGATACGCTGCGTTGCCGCCAGGTCGTCGCGCTCGAAGGCCGCGTAGACTTCGGCGATCTTCAGCCAGCCGTCCGCGATCGCCAAAGCCGGGCTGCCCGAGGGCTCGCTTTGACGCAACTTCGCCACCAGGGTCGCCGCCGTGCCGACCGTAGTGCTCGCGCCCACGCCGTCCCCGAGGGCCGCCTGGAAATAAGTGACGTACGCCATCGTGCCGGTGGCATTGACGACGAAGCCCGATCCTCCGACGCTCGCACCGCGCGCATAGTCGACCTGTTTCTGGTTGTAGGGCACGCTGTCGCGCAGACGCCCGGCGGACCAGAGCACGTACTGTACCTGCCCCTCGGCAACGGCCATATTGTTGAGGCTGGTCACGTTGTTGGGATCGAGCTTGAGCAGAGTGAGCGAGACTTGCTCCTGGCGGAGTGCGGGAGGCAGTGCGGCAGCTGGATCAAGCCGGTCCTGCGCCAGCGACGCAAGGACCCCGGCGAGGATCTGTGCCGCGTGCAGCGCGAGACGATAACCCGGGCGGCGCTCGAGCACCTGGTCCGCGACTGCCAGGCATTCCTCGCTGCTGCGGCGCGCTTCGTCATGACGGCCGAGCTGCTGGAGCGAGGTCGCCATCCAGCCTCCGGCTTCGGCGTAATAGGCCCCCATGTCGAGGTCGCGCAAGTCGCGCGCCCCGAGATCGGCCGCCATCTGCATCACCTGGCGCTCAGTGCGAATGACCTCCTCAGGATGGTCGAAAACACCTTGCTGGAATCCGAGACGATGGGCGATCTCGACGTAGGCGCGCTGCGCCGCGACCGAAGCGGCTGGCCCCGTGAGCAGCGGCTGCAGCAACGCGACTGCGCGTTGACTGGTCGCCAGGTCGGCCGGATCGGTGCGGCTTTCGAGCACACGCCCCTGGGCCGCGTAGGCGAGTGCCAGCGCGATGGTGGTCGCCTCGGAACGATCTCCCGAGGCACGCAGTCCGTCCAGGAGCTTCACGGCCTCGTCCGCGTTGGCACCGGCCACATCGAGCTGGCCCAGGGTGCGCAGCGCACGCGAGTGATGTATCAACGCGAGCGCGCCGTTACGGATAGTCTCGGTTCCCCGCAACGCCGGCGGTAGCCCGTGAAAGTAGTCGATCTGGCGCTGCGAGAACTCCGCCAGCACTTCCAATCTGCCGAAGCTCTCGAGCTCCCGCCCAAAATCATCGCTCAGGTACCCAAGCAGATGCTCGGCCTGGCCGCGCGCCTCCTCGGCGAGTGCGCGCGTCTGCTGAGCTTCGTGCTCTGCGCGCCGCGCACGCTGACCGCTGAAGTACGCGAACACCGCCGCGACGAGCGCGACGGCGGCGAGCACGGTGCAGCCAACGGCGATCTGCCGCGCCCGCACCGCCGCACGGTGCGCCGCGGCCTCGCGCCCCTTCTGCTCGGCGAGCAGCCGCTCGGTGGCCTCGCGCGCTTCGCGCTCCTGGCGCAGGTCGCGGCTCGCTCGGACGACTCCGCACAGCACATCGTGAGTGAGCTCGACGCGCCGCACATCGAGTCGCTCCTCGATGCGCAGCAGACGGCGGTTCACGAGCACGGCGAGCGTATTCGGTGCTGCGCCGGCTTCGGCGAAGCGTTTGACGAGGCTTTCCTCGGCCACGTTCTCGCGGAAGCCGGACTCGGTGAGGAGCTCGTCCTCGATGATGCGCCGCACGGCCGCGGGCTGATCCGCGAGCGCGCGCTCGTAAAAATTGGTCAGGATCGTGGCGTGCGAGCCAGCGAGCAGGTCGAGAGAGATCTCCTGGCGTCCCTGCGCGATGCGCGCGTCATTCAGCTCCCGGCAGATGAGACTGAGGAGCGAAGGTTCGACGACGGCGTTGGCGAGCTCGGCGCCGCCCGCGACGAACCGCACGATCGCTTCGGCCACTTCCTGGGTGACCAGCCCCTTGCCCGGCTCCAGCACCGCCGCCAGTGCCTGCGTGCCGGTCATCGGGGCGAGCCGCAGGCGGTTCTGCGAGATACTGGGAATGGCCTGCTTCAAGCCCTCGAGCGGGGCGAGGTAATCCTCGCGCAGCGCGATCAGCACGCGGTAATCGCTGCGCGCGAAGTCGAAGCGCTCGGCGGCAGACTCATCCTCCTCGAGCCGCGTCTCGAATTCCTTCGGCGGGCGGTTCTCGACCAGGTCCGCGAGCTCGGCGATGAAGCGCGCAGCACGTGCGCGGCCAAAGTCATCGCCCTGGGCGAGCGTGAAGATCTCCTCGAACTGATCGAAGATCAGAAGCGGAATGAGCGTGCGGCCCGATTCATCGCGCAGCACGTCATCGCGATGGTGCAGGAACTCCCAGAGCGACTCGCCCTCTACCGCCACTCCGGCCTGGGTCCATTCGCCCGAGCGTCGCGCGTTGAGGCGGATCGCCCGCTTGATCTGTTCGGCAGGCTCGGGCGAGCCCTTGCTGTAATCGATACGCACGTAAACCGGGCAATACCCCTGGCCGCGCAGGCGTGGCACGAGTCCGGCGCGCAGGATCGAGGTCTTGCCGAGTCCGGACTGACCGAAGAGCACCGTGAGGAGCTTGCGTTGCACGCGGCGTGCGAGCTCCGCCACCTCCTCATCGCGGCCGAAGAAGTACTGGCGCGTCTCCTCGGTGAAGGAGGCGAGCCCGAGCCAGGGATTCTTCTCATCGACGGTCGCTGCGCCCTCGATCACCGGTTGACGAACTGCCGCATTCATCGCGAGCGCGCCTGCATGAAGTCCGCGAGCCGTGCGGCGAATTCCGCAGTCACCTCACCGCCGGCGAGGTGGGTGAAGTGCAGTGCCTTGAATTTATCAGGGACGAGTGCCTCGGCGGTCCCGGTGGCATCGATGCTCACCGGCAGGATGAAGAGCGCGCCATCCGCCATGTTGCGCACGCGGTCCATGGCATAGCTCCATTCACGGCGGAAGTAACCCTCGAGGCGCCGCTGGGTGTTGGCCGAGACCACCGGAATGAAGTAGGAGCACCGCATGATGTTGCGCTGTATCTTGCGGTCATAGTCATCTCCGACCTCGAGCCGATCGAGGTCGAACCAGGTGGTGATCCCGGCCGCTTCCAGTCCCGCCTTGATCTGCTGAACAGCG
>Ga0306926_10000706_pt1 | contig 31845 bp, 28 predicted proteins | sample flu12Cox44000178_FD_203759 | JGI IMG/M metagenome (GOLD analysis project Ga0306926, IMG submission 203759) | Lab enrichment of tropical soil microbial communities from Luquillo Experimental Forest, Puerto Rico - flux8day.12C.oxic.44.000.178 (v2)... | ecosystem: Environmental > Terrestrial >...
TTGCACTCGCACCCTGGAACCCCAACGACGAGTCGCATTGTTGTTTCACGCCGACGCGATGGCTGGGCGCCGTCCTTGCCTTCTGCCGATCTGATGCGAAAGGACTCAGAAAAAGGCAGTCTTCTAGAACTTGGCAGGATGAATGGCGAGGAGGATAGCTCATCTAGGAGGCGTGCGGAATGGCCAACCAGTCCCCAGGTCGCAAATAGAATTCCTTCGTTTCCTCATTCACCCCTTCAGCGCGTCTCCTGCATTTGTGAATGACCGCAAGTTCTCCCTCACGTCCACTTGTCGATGGAGACGCTCACGCCATAACTCAGGTTTCCGGCTTGGGGGTAGGCGTTGGTCTGTCCGCCCGCCACAACAATATTGAAATCCGACACGTGCGGGAAATGCGGGATCAGGGCATCGTCCGGCAACTTGTACCAGGTAGCCCACGGCTCATCGCCGCGCAACGCCCGCGGATAGTCGAAAAGATAGGCGTAATTTCGGCTCTTGTAGTCCTTCACCGTTTGTCTGGTGTTTTTGTGCAGCCAGTCGAAGAGCTTTTCCTTGGTGTCGTAGCCCTGCTCTTTTAGGCGCGCCGCGACGAGCGGATCGGCGATGATCAACGCACCGAAGAATCCGGTGAACGTGCTGAACAGATCACTCATCTGGTAATCGAACTGGACATTCTCATTGGCGCTGCTTCCGCGCGCCACCTGGCCAGGGACAACTCCGAGCCCTCGGAAAAGGCTGACGACGTTGTCTTCCTTCTTGAAGCCGCGTTGCACATGAAACGGCGGCCATGGGCTCGCGTCTTCATTCTCTGCGATCACCACATTGTTGTAGTTGAGGTTGTTGCCAAGCGAACCGAGGTAGGTATCTCCGGGAATTCCGCCGTTGCCGAGATTCTTGGAAATGAGCGTCCAGGCTCGGCCGATTGTCGCATTCGGCTGAGCAAACGGGCCCAGTGCACCGATGCCGTAATTGAATTCGAGTTTGTCTCGAATCGGGCCGTTGATGATCATTGCGAAGGCGAAAGAGTTTGTGGAACTGAACAGTGAAGCCATTCCCGACGAGGCAATCGCCAAAACGATGGGGAAGTATTCGGGCTTGCAACCAGCCATCACCGCGTTCACGGCGACTTGCCGCACGGTGTAGGTCCACGGTGGATACGCGCCCGCCGCCATTTTTCCCACGCCCTCATCCGGCCCATGCGTCGTCGCCTTGAGCATTTGGTCGACCCGTTCTTGCGTGGGGATGATGATGGGCAGAAAATCCGTATAGCCATTGTTGAGATAGAACTCCTGCAAATTGTCCGCTGTGTCGGTGAATGTGGGCGGTCCGACGGAAACACTGACCGATCCGGAATTCTTCTCGTCATCGCTCAACGGTACGATCAGTCCATCCACCACTTCTTTCATCAGCGGTTTTCCACTCACAGGGTCGGGGCCATCGACATAGGCACGGATTTCTTCCGGCGTCTTGCCCCAAATGGGATGCGGAGTAAAACAGATGCGTTCATGCGGCATGCCGCGCTTTGCGGCGTTCAACAGTGCCAGATCCTTGAACGCCTTGGTCACCAACGGGACGCTCGGAATCCCCATCTTCTCCGTTGTTATGCAGTGACCGACGGTCGCTGGCGTGCAGGTGCTTCAATGCCCAACGGCCATGATGGTCGCGTTACCCTTCGTCTTGATCTCCTTCCAAAGGGCCGCATCATCTTCCATGTAGGGCCCAGCTTTGCGCCGAAAGACGACCGTGACATTCGGCATCTTGTCGTGGAACCACGCTTCGATCTCGTGAAGCAGCACGTCCGAACCGTGAAAACCGGTATCGACGAGATACACTGTCTTGCCATCGAGTGAGTCGAGACGCGGCGCCATGGGAATCAGTTGGATCGGAGGAGGCGTACCCTTGGGGTTGAGCGCCGTGATCTTGCCTTCGCCCGAAGTGCGGCCTCCCGCGACTGGTTTTGTCGCCTGAGGCTTGGGTTGTTGCCCGTCGGCGGTGGCGACGGCGAGCACCGCCGGCGACATGCCCAGCAATGACAGCAGCTCTCTCCTGTTCATGACTCCATCCCCGGCTGGCCAGCTGAGGCGACCCCTCGGACCACCCCAGGTTACTCGTGCGCCCCTATGTTCGCATAAAAGAGCGGTGCAAGCCGAGCTATCCCTCGTTGAACTCGTCGCTGCGCGGGATACGCGTCAGAGCCGAGATCCTGCAGATCCAGACCGTGGCGCTGGGCATTGGCGTTGCAGCCATTTTGCATTCTCACCCCATTTTTCTTCCAACTCAGTCGCCATCACGTTCTTTCACGACCAACCCAGCCTGATGAAGATAAAGGTCAACTGTGGAAAGAAACGCTTCTGCCTCCTGTTCGGTGATCGGTTGATTCGCTTGCAGGTTGTGTGGACGCGTGGCTCGGGCACGAAGATCACGCCACTTTGGCGCGTTCTTGAGGAAAGAAAAATCGCGCCTCAATTCCCGCTCAGCAATATCGTAGAGATGAATCTCGTCAAAAAAGTCAGTCAGTTCATCCATCGTGAAATCGGCGACAGCCCTGCCGTGCTTTTGCAGGGCTTGGGAAATCAACTCCTGATCTGTTGGCTTCATGCGTGATTGAACTTCTTTGTAGAGCCAGCGATAAAGACCTTCGAGCACTTGGCCGCCGGTTATGACCGCCTGGTCGTATCGCCCTTGCCTCATGAGGGACTCCGCTGGCTCTGCTTTGTTTGACAAATCACTGTGCATTGCCACTCACCTTTTGCGGCAGGCCCCTATCCGTCGACACGATCGTACATCAGTGAATTCGCACCCTCTGGGAACGCTTCGTCGAAAAGCTGCTACACCGACGTGTGGCCGCTCGGAGCGACCAAAGCCGGCCAGAAAAACTCTGCGGCTTGCGCCATTGGTCAACGCGCCTGTGAGCCTTTGGGACCGGCCAGCTGGTGAACACGCCGGGCCCTGCCTGGTGTCATCTCATTTCAATATAACGCTCGAGAAGTAGTCACAGGGTGGTCAGACATAGGAAACGGTTTGCCCCCACCCCTCAGGGTAGAAGCTGGGAGAGGTCTCCCCTCATCAACCAACCGTTCCTTAAACCCGTCGCCTGTCGTCGTGACCCCTCTGCTCGTGGCCCACTCTCAGAAAATCAGCTTCAGAGCGAATTGGACGACGCGCGGAGGAACGGAGCTGCTGAAGATACCTCCGAAGAATGTGTTACTCCTGTCGTTAACCGGGGGGTTGAATTGCGAGTGGTTCCAGATATTGTAAAACTCGGCTCGAAATTGCAAACCCAAGGCTTCGGTAATCTTCGTGTTCTTGATTGCGCTGAAGTCCCAGTTGTTCTGACCAGGACCGAAGATCGACCCGACGCGGGAATTTCCAAAGCCCGTGGCTCCGCCGGATGCGGCGCAACTACCCTGAACGGTCCCCCCGATGCATGGCTCAGCGGTGAACGCAGCGGGATTTACGTATCCTGTGCCACCGTTCATGAAACTTACGACTCGCTGTTGGACAGTGCCGGGAGCCGCAATCGGAATCGTCGAATCGCACACCCCAAAGCCATTGCAATTTTTCGGCGATGCCAATTCAGCTCGGACGCCGCCGCCTCCGAATGGAACTCCGGATGACCCGTAATAGATTCGGCCTCCCAAGTCGTCAGTAATCGTAAAAGGCTCGCCGTTTTGAATCGTCGTCACACCGGAAACTGTCCATCCGCCAAGCACGTGCCCAGAGAAACCTTGTCGATTCTTATAGGGCAAGTCGTAGCTGTATGCGATAACGAACCGTTGAGGGCGGTTAAACGCCGCGAGCCCGTATTGCTGGCCGAAATCAAGAGGGCTGTTGCTCGACGCACCGCCGGACAGAACGTTACCTGGAGCCGCGATGCCGCTGCCAGCCTCAGGGGAGTTGATGTTCGTAATGCTCTTGCTCCAGGTATAGGAAGCCTGGACCAAGAGACCGTGTGAGAACTGATGGCGCAGCTGTAATTGCAAGCTGTCGTAAAGGGAGTCGCCTACCGTATTCGTTGTCGAGAGGCCCCCGGTACCGTAGCCAAGATAGCTCACACGGCCAATGGCGTTCGTTCCAGTGTTATCGATGACCCGGGTTGCCGGGTTCGTATTTGCCACATCATTGAAGGGAAATGACGTGGGCGTACCCTGGGCACCTGAACCCAAAACCATGCGCAGATTCTGCGTATCCGTAGGCTCGTTCGGAGCATTGGGCGCCAGGAAAGCGATATTGATGGGGCGCGCCCAATCGTAGAGATGAGTACCGTGGGATCCGACGTAACCGATGTCAGCTACCCAGTTGCGGGCAAATTCGTACTGCAAATCGACGTTGTACTGCTGGACGAGCGGAGAGCCGAGGTGTTCGGAGTCCGATGTAGTCCCGAGACCCTGCCCGCCGTTGTTGGCCGTAATCACGGTAGCGCCCGTGGCGGCACTGCCCACAGAAACCCCCAGGGTTCGCGGTATCCATCCAAAAATGAGTCCCGGCGGACCTGGCTGATCCAACGCATTGGAGGGGAGGGTGGGAACCGCACCGGTGTAGGGGGCATTTCCCGCATTGTTGTTGGCCAGCAAGTTGGCATAGACGGCGTCGTAGAAAATGCCGTACCCGGCCCTAACAACAAGTTTCTCGCCAAAAGGCTGCCAGGCAATGCCGATGCGGGGTGCAAAGTCGGTAATCGGAGCTCCGTGCACGATAGTTTTGTTGGTGTTGAAGAATACTCCGCTAGCTCCTCCAGGATAACCAGCATACACACCGACCGGGGCGAGCAGTCCGCAAGCCGTCTGTGCCGTGGGCACCCCGCACTTGGGCGTATTGGGATTGTAGTTGGACTGTACAACGTAGCCCACTAAGGTGCCGATCTGATTGTTGTTGGTCACCGGTGCGAGGCATGGCGAGCTAGAGCAGGGCGGGCCTGCTGCAATTTGGTTTCCCAGAAAAAACGACCCGGTGTTGACCAAAGCGGCTTGCGTGGGCCAGCCGTTTGTGAATAGGCCAGTCACGTCGGAAGGGTAGCCGTCGTATTCCCAACGGAGGCCTAGGTTCACCGTTAATTTCGAGTTGACCTTGATGTCGTCTTCGACAAAGGATGCGAATTCATTCGAGCGCTGATCGTGCGGATTGCCGTCCGGTTGAGAGAGATTGTAGAAGTTAATAAGCAGTGAGCCCGGCGCCGCTGGCGTGCCAGCGTTTGCTCCGCCACTCGAACTCGTCAGGAAGTCGGGGATGGTCGGAAAGACAAGGCCACCTCTCCCCGGCAAGGTCCAGTTGTACTGAATGCGATTGACCCAGAAGCCGGTGCGGATTCCGTGCTTCCCATGATTCCAAGAAAGTACTTCGTTCCCCTGGAAGTAGTTAAAGTAGTTGGTCGCTGAGGCGAAGAAGTTGCCGCCGTTGTTCCACGCTCCCGGAGTCACAACGCCGCCGCCGGCTACGTTGATGGTCGGCAAACCAAAGGTTCCAAGGGTCGGAATCTGCGCCGGTATCGGGTTTAGGTTCTTGATGCTTGCCAGGCTGCCGCAATCACCGTTCGCAATCGGAGGTGTGATGCCGACCGAGCAGGCCGTGAGATAGACCCCCGGATGCGCAACCGTAGTAGATCGCTGGAAAGAAAAAAAGGCCTCGTTGACGAGGTGGCTTGTCGCCACCGTAGTGAGTTTAAGAACCCCACTGGTGGCCGTGTAATTCACGTTCTCCGGTGCGCCGGGCTGGCAGTTATTGACGCCCGGTGCGCCGATGAAGCCCAGACAGACAAAAGGCTGTACCTGCGGGTCTTTGGAGTAAAAGAATTTCTCCGAAAAAGTGTTCTTGCTGTTGACGATCCAATCGGTGTTGCCAATATATTGGTCTTCATTGGCCAGGATCGGATCGGAAATGGTTAGAGGGGCGCTGGTGATCGGCAGCCCATTGCTCCCGAAAGGAATACTCGGAACATAGAAGCCGTTGTTGAAACCACCCTTGGGACCTGGTGCCTGAAGGATCCTAATAGCAGCTTGGTTGATATTGGACCCATCCACCGCAACCGGTTTGCCTGTTCCAATATTCGCAAAGGGACCCAAAAGGGCGCCCAGAAGACCCATATTGTTTCCAAACACGCATCCGAGGTACTTTTGGTAGGTCGAGGCGTCACAAGGGGCGCCCCCGGCCTGGAGGTTCAGGGGAACTACAAGGCCGGGCGTGTCTGAACGAGAACCGTTGGGTTCGCTCCAAGGGACCATCTGGACACCGGCGGCAAGCCCAGTCGCAAAGCCGTTGGTGCCGATTCCGTTTTTCTGCCGGAATCCCTGATAGGAACCGAAAAAGAATATCTTGTCCTTTTTGATCGGACCACCCAGCGTCCCGCCAAACAGATTCTGATTGAGGGCCTCCGGTTTGTTCGGCTCGTGAAGGTCGGCCTGGCTTCGCTTGTTGAAGAAATCATTGCCATTCAAGAAGCTGTTGCGGAAAAACTCCCACGCGGCGCCATGGAAGTTGTTCGAGCCGCCTCGGGTGACAACATTAACGCTCGCGCCGGGATTTCGGCCGTATTCCGCGTCGTACTGTGATGTCTGGATCTTGAATTCCTGAATCGAATCGGGATTGGGGATTCCGATACCCGGGAAATTGCCGGACTGGGCCCCGCCTCCGCTGCCGTAGTTGGTTATGGTGGCACCGTCCATCATGTAGTTGTTCTGGTCGGAACCCATGCCATTGACGTTGATGTCCTGTGTGCCGTTTCCGACCGCAGCGGCGCTGGCGACGTTGGCGACAACACCAGGCGAGAGATCAATGATCTGCGTGTAATTACGGGAACTAAGCGGGAGTGTGGTTACAGTGTCCGAGCCCACCAGGGTTCCGACCGTGGCATTTTCCGTTTGAACTGTTTCAACAGTGGATTCAACTGTCAGGGTGGTGGCCTGTTCGCCGACCTCCAACTTTTGATTCAACACGGCTGTTTCCGTCACGTTGATCGTGATCGATGAGATTTCGGCGGTCTTGAATCCGCTGGCGCTGAATCTCACCGAGTAGTCCCCCGGTGGCAGCAGCGAGAATTTGTACACTCCGGAAGCATCCGTAGTGGCGGTGCGCCCCTGGCCGGTCGCTTTGCTATCAGCGGTAACTATCGCGCCAGAGATGACAGCGCCCGAGGGGTCCGAGACGGTGCCCGTTAGCCCGCCTGTTGTAGCGGATTGCGCCCCTGCCGGAGCCGTGCAGAGAGGGAAAGCTGCGAAGAACGAAATCACTGCGAGAGAAAAACGCAAGAGTCCAGAATTCATCACCCACCCCCGTGAAGTGAAGCCACCCAATTCTCTTGTCCCGGGCCGGCTAGTTCTCGTTGACCCAATCGCGATGCTGACTCAGCATCAACCGGCCATCGCTTGCAGCCGGCCGTGCCCGGTTCCTAACGCGCTACTTCCTCAAGTTAGTTGTGCCCGGAAATATCACACTCAGCGAACAGGTGTCAAGAATTCCTTTGTAATTCTTGACCGCCGCACCGATCCGTTGGTACGGAGATTCTCGCCGCGCTGACCCCCAGGCGAGCCGAGCGTGGGCAAGCTGGCTAACCGGGGAGCATGCGGTCAGCCAAACAAGCCAGCCCGCAGGCCTCTCATTTGCTGTGCACAACCGATTCGGGATGTAGCCTGATCGCGACGTGATGCGCAAAAGCCGATGGCCTAGCCCGATCCTGCGGGGGGCTGGGCTCGGAAGAATTCGGCTTTTCAGCCTCGCGCTTTTCTCAGACGCTTGGGCCACAGACCACTCTTGCCCGGAGAAAGTATGCCGTTGGGGTCGAGCGCATCCTTGATCGTTTCGCGGAACCGCTGAAGCGCGTGGTGGTTGTAGGAATAGCCGTCGGCGATTTTGTCCATGAACGCGACATGGGTCCGATATTCTCCCCAGCCGCGTTCGGCAGCCACTTCTACCAGGCGCTGGAACACCTTGCGACTCTCGCGGTTCTTCTCTACGTCGTGCGAGATCTGTAGCTCGACGAGCAGCACGAACGAGTGTGAAAAGAATGTCCAGGGCAGAGAGAAAAACTGATTCTTCGGTGGCACTCCGAGATCGGCATAAGCCTGGCCAAACGCTTTCAGCGCCTCAAACACAGCCTCGCCCGTCCTCGGAACGATTGGCGAAAAACCGATATGCCCTTGGCTGCCGGCAGGAAACGCGAACACCGAAAGGCTTGGGATACCCAAATAGAATCTCTGCATGTCGTCTGTTTCTTTCAGCTCAACGGGGAATCGATAGGCGCGGCCGTCCTTAAACGATGCACCGGAGATCGCTGAGAATTTTTCTCTTGTGTAATCCCACTGCGCATCGATCAGCTGCTGGGGGCCCCAGAAACGCATGACCATGCTCCAATAGGGAAGGTTTTTCTCCGCGCCGATCTTCTCCATCTCTGCGATTGAGGGACCGCCAGGCGTATCGACCACGCTGCCGCCTTGTGCTGACCTGTAGGTGAGCAGCGGGCTTTCGAGCAGCATCGTTCCGCGCAGGATATCCGAGTCCATCAGGTAGGAAAGGGTCTCGACGAACCGAATCAGATCGTCGTGCTTCGGCACCATCACCGTCCCCTCGCGGTAAGCTTCGGGCTCGGGCATCAGCCAAATGCCCATTTTTGTCACGATGCCGAAATTCGATTGTGAAAAGATGCCGTCAATGTATGGACCGAAGCCATACTTATATTGCTGCCACGTTTTCGCACCTGGCAGCGCGCCCATGCCCGTCCGCAGCAGATCACCGTTGGCCAGCACCACCTCCATTCCACACACCGAGGCGAAATGATCCTTCATCGGCGTGCTCCCACCGCCGCGCTCGAGCGAGTTTCCGATGGGACTGCCCCAGCCCGGACCGGGAGGGTCGATCCACACCTTGAGTCTGTTGTCCTGGATGTAGCGGTAGAGATCGAAGTAGCTGACGCCCGGTTCGACCAGCGCGTAGTGATTCTTGTCGTTGACTTCGAGAATCCGGTTCATCCGCTTCAGATCGAGCACCACGCTCCCCGATAAGACCGGAGACGCCCCACCGTACGCCAAGTTCTTGCCAGTCGAAATTGTCCAAATCGGGATCTTGAAATGGTTGGCGATCCGAACGGCTGCCTGCACCTGTCGCACGTCGTCCGGCGCAACCGCCGCGGACGGCACTCGGTCTTCCTCTTCATGCCAGAAGGGCGAATAGGAATCGCCGTAGGTTTCCATGTCTTCGTCAGATGTGAAGACCCATTGCTTGCCGACAACCTCCGCAAACTGCGCGAGGGCCATGGAAAAATCAGCGGCGCTTACATCGGGCGGGATTCGCATCGACGATCACCAGATTGGGGAAAATGAGTGTATCGGAGGTCCTTCCGGCCGACCATTTTCGCTAAACCTCGCATCACCGACAGGATACTTCTTGGCATGCCTGTAGTCCTGGCCTCGCCTCGCGCCATTCGGTTGTATCCCTCGGTTTAGCTGGCTTTCGTAGGGGGGGATTGTAGTCGTTTCGTTCGACCTTGACCAGATCGGGTGGGGGATAACCGAACACCCTGCCACCCTCGACAAACCTTAATAGACGCATTGTAAAAGGAACAGTTCTGGTCCCATCAACGCCTAACGAGGAGCGCCCCCCGGAACGATGCCCTATAGGGGGGCAAGGTGTGCAACGCTTCCTCGGTCGCGATCAGGCGGTATTTTCGACTTGGCTCAGAGCCTACTGCTGCGGCGGAGCTGAGCGCTCCTGCCGACAGCAATGCCGTTGAAGTCTCCAGAAATTTTCTGCGATTCATTTCCCTGTTCCATCCCCATCGCCAGACGCTTACTGGACACCGATTTAAAACCTGCCGCGAACACATGCGGGATTCTTTTGGCTTCAGCGATTTCCCTTTCGCCGGGGAGCTTTCTTATTCGCAGAGGGCTTTGGTTTGGAATCCGATTCTGACGGGGCGTCACAGAATTCATATGCTTCCCGAAGCCAGTCGGTAATCGGCTTCTCAACTTCGTCTCGGTGCCGGATGTGAACCACGTGCACGAGCTTCGACTTTGACGCTCGATCGATCTTTCGCACCTGTGAGACCTTGAGTGTGCGTCGAAGAAATACAGAGAGTTCGAGAAAACTCTTCTTGGGGCGCACGAAAAAATAACAGGATTTCCTCGAGAACATGATCGATTTGTGAGAGGCGTAGATTCGCTGATCTCCAAACGAAGCGGCAGTCTCGCGCAGCCTTTCCCAGGCATCCCGTAAATCGTCCGACAGATCATCGGTTAGGGCTGCCTCCGTGGTCGTCCAGCAGTCGTGATCTTCCCCCTCCCTGATCCATTGCCTGCAATGGAGACACTCTCGACCGACCATGGGCAGATTCTGACGCTGTTGGGAGCCGTCCGGCCAGCCCATTTTCGACATGCCACCTGGTGACTAAAGCGCCGGTCTATTCGGAGATAATGCGGTCCGCCCACTCGACTAGAGAAACGAAAACGGCAGGATTACCAAACTTCGCTTCCCAATAGCTCAGATCGCCTTCCGAGACCCCACGGGCTCGAGAGCAAGCTCCTCAAGCAAACACAGGAATGTGCTTTGCGATGATCTTGTTGCGTAACTCGCTAAGCGGTGGCCAGCCAATCGGAGTTATTGCCTCCGCCGTAGTTTTGCGCATAAGGTATGTCGCATCGGCGGTTAGGAATATCTGAACCTGGTGGCCAGCATCCGCCAGCGCAAGCGCATGCGCGAACACAAAGGATGCCCGGGTGGGATCGTCCGTCCCCCAGGAGCTTCTCATCATGATCCTTAGAGTCTTTTTCGATTCCTGCGCCTTCATTCCTAGTGCCAGGAAAGGTAGACTCGCCAACTGAGCCAAGAAGCCTCGTCTGGCCATGGCGTTTCCCCCCACGGAGATTCACGAGACATTACTCCCCCAGTCCTGGCTGTGTCAAAGTATCTAGCCGCATTGAGCCACGATTAGCGGGCGTGTCAGGCCCGGTTAGACTGTCTGATCCGGAGCGTCCGTGGTTCTTGGACCGTTCGCTGGCGAGTGATAAAGTCCGAGCTATCCCATGGACTCTAAGGAGCGCGTCGTGCCATCAAGCTCAAAGGGATTCTACCCAACACGGTCTCCTGAAGAGCGCCACAACGGTAGGTGGACGGTGTTCGCGCTGGGCACAGGAATGCTGAGGTCGCCAGGTCAAAGGCGTCGGGCAGGGGGCTGTGCCTGACACGGCATGGCAGCTTGCGGGGCGAATGAATTACAAGCGGGCCATGAGGCGGCGGTATTTTTCGGTGAAGGCATATTCCTTGAAACGCGCTGCCAAGATGGCTCTGGCTGTGATTTTGACCGAACCGAGCACGCCTGTGATCCATTCCAAATCACAGTCAGGCTCCGCCTCAAAATAGGCCCGAATCGCGTTCCGATAACGCTTTTCCGTTGATTCATCCAGTGCGGGGACGGCAAGCATAGGGCACCTCGCTGCCGAAAACTGAAGCCAGATTATACTACCGAAATTTGCGGCGCGAGCGAATTCCACTTCGTGCGAAGAGCACTCCAGAACGAGGCCGGTGGGATAGAGCGCGCAAAATCTCGGTGTGTAGGGAAGTCCGCGACTCTGTATTGAAGCGCGATTGTGGAGTTCTTGCGGGCGCGGGCGTGAAGAAAACTCTTGACACGTGTTGAAGTGAAGAGTACACGTGCGTTACTAAGTTCCTTCAGAGGCCCCCATGGCGATTCCCGAGTTCGACATCTTCTCTGACAGCGAGGCGGGAGTTCGCTGGATTGAGAGCGTAAGGGATCTTCCCACGGTTCAGGCGCGACTTGAAAAACTTGCCGCCGACAATCCCGGCAGATACTTCGCTTTTTCCTCGGTAAGCCATAAGGTGGTTGCCGCGGTTGATTCGACCCCCAAGATGTTCAAGTACGTACCACAGCGCAAGACCAAGGACGCGGCTTAGCGGAGCAGAGAAGTGAATCCGAATCGCGCCGCAGGGTAAGAGCCCTTTCAGAAAACGAGGGCGGTTTCATTGCAGGGCCTGAAGAGCCATCCCTCGTTCTCCCGGTGCGCGGACTAAAGTCCGCACTTGCAATCAAATAGCTGGGCTGGGCGTGGCGAAAGCGGTCTCCAGACTAAATAGGGCCTATGCCCGGGCAGCGTTGAGGGTGTTTACCCTATTGCGATAACCGATTCGGCGGGTAATTTGCGAGTATGAGCATCAAGTGTACACTTTGCGAGCAGTTGCTCGGGAATTATCGAAGGGCAGCCGCGAAGTTAACCATCGCGAGCAAGCGGCTCGCGGTATGCGCCTCCGGCCTGGAGTTCGATCTGTTTGATACGGCTTGGAGGGAGATTCGCGAGACTCATGCCGATTGCGAGTCCCTGCGCAGACAGTTCCTAATCCACATGAGATCTCACCGCCAGAGCAATGCGTTCTAGCGGAGGCGCGGTGTTAACAGTAGCGTCATGAGTTCTATTCGGCGAGCGCTGGGCCTAAGCTGAACGATGATGGCGCGTCGCCGGAAAAGGTCACGGCTCAAGGTTGCCAAAGAAGCGCGGAGGCGCGCCCGACTGGGGATAGGGCTGCCACCGGTAGAGCGGACAATTCCCAACAAGCGGGATAAACCTCCAAAGCATAAGAACACGTTGCGGGATTTGCTTAACGACCTGTAACGGGCAGCGTTCGCCTTGCGGCGCCGGTCGTTTGTTTTGCTGCAGGCAGCCGCGCTCCCCCTCCATTTACCGGCACTCCACGCGAAAAAAGATTCTCAACGGAGTCTCTAGTGGATGTTGCGGGTTTTGCGGCTTACGTAATCCATCAGCAGATACTGACCAAGGGTATAGGGCGTGGTGAAGTAGGCCTTGCCCCGACAAAGCTCTGTGACCTTCTGCACGAAGTGGACGAGGCTGTAGTCGCTGGCCAGCATGAATGTGTTGATCAGAATGCCGGCGCGTTTGCACTTGGCCACTTCCTCCATCGTTTGGGTCACGACAAGCGGGTCGAGGCCGAAGGCATTCTTGTAGATGCGCCCATCTTCAAGCGTGAGTGCCGAGGGCTTGCCATCGGTGATCATTACGATTTGCCGCATATCCTTTTTCTGACGGGAGAGAATTCTTTGCGCCAGGCGTAGACCCTCGCGCGTATTGGTGTAGTAAGGTCCGACTTGGACGCGCGCCAGCTTGCCCAGCGGTATTTCTTCTGCACTATCGTGGAAAAGTACGCAGTGCAGGGAATCGCCGGGGTATTGCGTACGGATGAGATGCGAAAGGGCGAGCGCCACGCGCTTGGCGGGGGTGAAGCGGTCTTCGCCGTAGAGAATCATGCTGTGGCTGCAGTCGAGCATCAGCACGGTAGCGCATGAGCTCTGGTATTCGCACTGGTGAACCATCAAATCGGGGTAATCGAGGTCGATGGGGATGCCCAAGCCATTGCGCTGCACGGCATTGAAGAGGGTGCCGCTGATGTCCATATTGAGCGTATCGCCGAACTCGTATTGTTTTGACGTGCCGCCCGATTCGATGCCGGTGGCAAGATCGCGCGTGTCGTGACGGCCAAAGCTGCTCTTGCCGAGCGAAGCCAGCAGGTCTTTCAGTGTCTTGAAGCCGAGAAAATCGAGGGCCTTATCAGTGATTTCGAATCGCGCCTCGACGTTTGGGTGATCTTTTCCAATTTGCCCGCCGGGTGTTTCGGACGGAGGTGGCGTGACGCGCGCCGACTGCTGCTGGGTGATGTAGCCTTCCTGTTCCATACGCTCGATGATCTGGTCGATCATGTCGCGCAGCTCCTGATTCTGGCTCAAGTCCGGATTTTGCAGCAGCTTTTCGAGCAGGTCTGGCGGGATCAGGTCGCCTTCTTCGAGGGCGCGGAGAATCGCCTGGCGCAACTGGTCCAGGTGCTGTTCGCGTGCGCGCTCCATATCGAGTTCGTAAAAGCCGTATTGGGACTGGAAGCCGCTCTGTAGAAAGAAATCGGAAAGGCGATTCATCAGGTCCTGCAGATCGATATCCTCTGCGGCATTGGGCAAGTACCGTGAATATCTTGTGTATTTCATCCTCAGGACCCCTCCGCAAATGCCGGGCTTGAAAACCCCGCGCTGCACGACACCTCTCTCCGCTCAGTTGAACTGGCGGCGCGGCGCCCGTCCTGACGGCTCCCGCGGATCGCGCGGCTCCGGAGTCTTGCGAACCTCCGCAAAATAACCGCGCTCTTCGCTCCGACTAATGCGCTTATGGGCCCAAAGACCTTCCAAAATGAATTCGGCGGCACTGGCCTGAAGCGCCGCGTCGTCCTTCGAACGAACGCCAAGAGCTTCCAAGTGATCGAACAGGCCTTGGATTTTCTTGAGCTGCGCAAGAACTTCGCTGCTCGACGCGTGGACCGGAATCTTTAGTTCGCCACCCATCTCGAACCACTGCACGACAGCCTGAAAATTCACATTCACGAAGTACTTTGTGAAGGTTTTGCCGATGGCCGCCCGAATCAGCTCGCGAGCTATGTTTTCTGCCCCGCGCTGCTCACCTTCGTATTCCAGTTCGAATTTTCCCGTCATGGCAGGAATCGCAGCATAGATGTCTCCGACACGTGCCACAACGGCTGAGTCGCGAGTTCGCACGGCGCGCTGCTCGGCATTACTCAAAACGTTCTCCAACGTGCTGATGGGCATGCGCTGGCTGACACCCGAGCGACGGTCGACGCGCTTGTCCTCGCGTGCCTGAAAAGCGACCTCTTCGACTATCTCGCGTACATATGCAGGAATTCCCACACGTCGCGTGCTGTCCCGATTGGTCCAGGATTCCTGGGAAGTGATGGAAATTCCTTCTTCCAGGTTTGTCGGGTAGTGCGTGCGTATTTCAGAGCCAACGCGGTCCTTGAGCGGCGTGATGATCTTGCCCCGCGCGGTGTAGTCCTCGGGGTTTGCGGTGAAGACGAGGAGCACATCGAGCGCCAAGCGCACCGGGTAGCCCTTAATCTGTACATCCCCTTCTTGCATGATATTGAACAGCCCCACCTGAATCTTGCCGGCCAGGTCGGGCAGCTCGTTGATTGCGAAGATGCCGCGATTGGCGCGGGGAAGCAGGCCGTAGTGAATCGTCAGTTCGTCGCCGAGATTCCTACCTCCGCGAGCCGCCTTGATGGGGTCTATGTCGCCGAGAATATCGGCGATCGTGACGTCGGGCGTAGCCAGCTTTTCAACGTAACGGTGTTCGCGCGTAAGCCAGGTGATAGGTGTCGCATCGCCTTCAGAGGCAATGCGCTCCCTGCACGCGCGGCACAGCGGCTGATACGGGTTGTCGTGAATCTCACAGCCAGCGACAACCGGAATCTGCGGATCGAGAAAAGAGACGAGCCCTCGGAGGATGCGCGACTTGGCCTGCCCGCGGAGGCCCAGCAGAATGAAATGATGCCGAGAGAGCAGGGCATTGGTGATGTGCGGGACGACCGTGTCATCATAGCCGTGCACCCCGGGAAACAGGGGCTCGTTCTTCTCCATCTTGCACAGCAAGTTTTCTCGAATTTCCTGCCGAACCGTACGCTGGCCTATTTTTTCTTCCGACCAGGCGCTCCGGCGAAGCTCGCCCAAATTCTGTGGTTGAGGATTCATTCGTTCACCGATTGATGCGCCGCGATGCCCATCTGCTGCGATATTTCTACTCCATTATAGTGGAACGTCGCGCGGGCACCTAACGCGAGATTGGGAAGTTTAAAGAGCACGGTGAGGAGTTGTCCCAAGCGGCGGGTTGGCTGTTCAGTTCAGGCCGTGACCGTTGCCGCTGGCGCGCTTACGTGCTCGCTCGAGTTCGAGCAGCCGCGGCAGAAAGTCGGCCACCCAACGAAGGACGAGGCCGCGACGTTCCGTTTCGGAGCGAATTTCCAACAGGGCCTGGCGCTTATCGAGCTCCATCGGCAGCAGCCCGGCGAGGCGATAAGAGAAAGTTGCAGGCTCGTTCGGGGCCGAGTCCGTCCAAGGGCGCCCAAACAGCAAGAGGTGACAGCGTTCGAATGTTTCCTTGAGTTGAGCATCGCTACTGGCGTCGTTCGACGACGGCTCATCCTCTACGTATTCTACCGTGCCTTCGTAGTACTCTTTTTCGTCGATCAGCTCGTTCAAGCGGAAGACGGCGCGACCTTCGGTCAATATATCCATTCGGCCGTCCGGGTACTCTTTCATCTTCTGAACGATCGCGGCGGTGCAGCCGAGAGTGGCGATCGCTTTGCTGGCCGCAAGGATGATCCCGAATTCGAGCGTTTCGTTCAAGCAGCGCCCAATCATGAGTTTGTAGCGCGGCTCGAAGATGTGCAGAGGCATCTGCATACCAGGAAGAAGAACGGTGTCGAGCGGGAATAGCGGGATTCGGACCGGTCTCACCATACTGTGAAATTCAAGGGGAAGTGGCTACTTCAGCAGCGTCAGTGCCGCCTGCATTTCGTCCCGTGCGTGTGCATCGCCTGTTCTTTGGGCAGCAACAATGCCGTCAGATAGAACGCGCCGGGCCTCATCGAGACGTCCCAGGCGCGATAAGAGCTGGGCATAGTGGAAGTATCCGGCGACGTATTCGGGGCTGGTCTCGAGAAGTTTCTGAAAATGGCCGAGGGCGGCCGGATCGTCTCCGAGCTTGACGCACTCGAGCGCCAGGCCGTAGCGTGCAAAGGCGTCCGCCGGCTTCTGCGCCACAAACTGCTCGAGCATCTCGCGCCGCGACTTTTGTGCCTGCGCCATAGCAGCTAGCTGCGATTATAACTTACGTTCCCATGGCGATGTCGCCAGGCGTGCCCCCTAGGTAAGCCTTTACCTTCTCGGCGACGTAGAAGCCACGCTCCACACACTTTCCAATGGAGGGCCCCTCCAGATAATTGCCGGCAAAGTATAGTCCCGCAACGGACTGCTCGGCGTTTCGGATTGCCTGCACAACGTGGCCATGACCAAGGTTGTACTGCGGCAGAGCCTTTTGGTGAGTCCAAAGGGCAAAGCGGATGGGCGGACCGGTAATCCCCAGGATCCGCTCATGGTCTTTCTGCACGATCGCGGCAATTTCCTGCTTGGGTCTTGCAGTGATTTCGAGATCCGTGGCGCCGCCGATGAAGCTGGTCAGGACCATTTGGCCGTCGGGAGCGCGACCGGGAAAGAGCGACGTGTTCCAGACGATTCCGAGCGTGCGGTGGTTCTCGCGGCGAGGGATGAGCACTCCAAATCCGTCGAGCGGACCGCTGACTTGCTTTTTGTAGTAGCCGGCGGCGAACACAGCAAGCGATGCGTAGGCGATACCGGAAAGCTTCTGGGCCACATCAGGAGCAACCGCCTTGAGCAGGGGAGCAGAGATATGCGCCGGCGCCGCCATGACTACCGCCCGGGCATTCAGGACCACACGTGAATTGTCGCAAATTGAGGAGATTCGAAATCCGCCTTGGTTGTTGGCGAACTCGATTGATTCAACACAGGTCTTTGTCTGTACACGATCGCCGAGCTGCCGGGCCATGGCCTGAGGCAGAGTGCTCATTCCCCGGCGAAAGGAGCAGAGCGAAGGTGCGGTTTGGCTCGCGCGATCACCTCCTCTGGATTTCATCGCGCCCCGCAGCACGCTGCCATATTCGTGCTCCCATTCATGGAGCGTGGGGAAAGCCGCGCGCAGGCTCAGTTTTTCGGGATCTCCTGCGTATACGCCGGAAACGAATGGTGAGACGAGGTATTCCAAGATCTCGTGGCCGAACTTCCTGCGCACGAATGCGGCGATCGACTCTTCCTCACTGGGGGGAGTTGTCTTGCGCAATGCCTCCGAGACGACCCTCCATCGCGCACCGATTCCTAGCAGGGAAGTACTGAGAATCGCCTGCGGTGACATCGGGATTTTCTGTAACCGCCCATGGCGAAGCACATAGCGCGGCGCATGGGGGTCGGCCGCGCACAGTTCGCCTTCGATCCGCATCTCTCGAATGAGACCGAGCAGAGTTTCGGTCGCTTGAAAGCTTTGTGGTCCGGACTCAAACAAGAACCCTTCCGTCTCGACGGTGTGGATGAGCCCTCCAGCACACTCGCTCGCTTCCAGTAGCGTTACAGGCACGCCAAGCTTGTGAAGCTGCACGCAGCAGGCAAGTCCCGAAATGCCTCCGCCCACGACAACGACGTCTCCGGATTTGGCCATTGGCAGTTCGGCGCTAGAGAGTTTTCGAGAAAAGAGGCTTTTGGTCCATTTGCTGTTCGCGGAGATGGCGATCGAAAACCATTGCAACGTTGCGAATGAAGATGCGCCCCAGGGGCGTAACGCGAATTTCGCCTGGAGAAAGCCTAACAAGACCATCGTCAGTCGGTTCTTCGAGTTGCGCCAGCTCGGGTTCGAAGTAATCATCGAAACGGATCGAAAATTCTTCTTCGATTTCGCCCTTGGGAATTACTGTGTGACAAAGCAGCCGGCCGATTACCGCGCGGCGAATCAGGTCATCGGAAGAGAGGCGATAGCCGCGCATGGTCGCGACGCCGCGCTCTGCGACTCTTTGCTGATACGCCGGCACCTCGCGCACATTTTGCGCGTAGGAGCCGCTGATCGAGCTGATCGAGCTGACTCCCATACCGTATAGATCGGCGCCGGCCTTCGTCGTATAGCCCTGAAAATTGCGGTGCAGAGTGCGGTTTCGCTGTGCGATGGCAAGTTCGTCACCTGGCCGGGCGAAGTGATCCATGCCGATGTAGAGGTAACCGGCGTCGAGAAACTTGCTGAGCCCGGTCTTGAAGATCTGGAATTTCTCGCGGCCTTCGGGCAGTTCATTGGCGAAGGAGCCCTGCTGCTTTTTAAGCCACGGCACGTGCGCGTAACTGAACATGGCGATGCGGTCCGGCGCGATGGTCAGCACTTGATCGATGGTTTCCGCGAAAGTCGATGCCGTTTGATAAGGCAAGCCATAAATGAGATCGACGCTGATGCTTTCGAAGCCGAGAGCCCGCGCGGCGTTTACCAAGTCGCGGGTCATCGCGTACGGCTGCACGCGATGAATCGTCTCTTGCACCTTGCGCTGAAAGTCCTGTACGCCCATGCTGAGTCGGTTAAAGCCAAGCCGGCGCAGTGTTTCAAGATGCGCCTGGCTCGTGACGCGTGGATCGACTTCAATACCGATCTCGGCATCCGCAGCAAACTTAAATTTCCGGTGGGCGTGCTCGAACAAATCTTCCATTTGTGCCGGGCTCAGATATGTCGGCGTGCCTCCGCCCCAGTGAAATTGAATCGTTTCGCGACTACTCGAAACCGTGCGCGCGACGTGGTTGATTTCCCGCTTCAAAGCGGCGAGATAGGGAACGAGCACGTTCTTATCCTTCTGAATCGAGACATTGCAGGCACAAAAAAGACAGAGGCTTTCGCAGAAGGGAAGATGCATGTAGAGCGATACGGGCGTGCCGCGAGCATCCGCGCGAGCACAATAGGCCTCGAAATCGTCCGGGCCAAAATCCTCTCTCCAAATCGGCGCCGTTGGATAGCTCGTGTAGCGCGGGCCGGGCTTGTTGTACTTCTTGAGCAGCGCGTCAGAAATCTGCTCAATTTCAAGACCGTTTGCGGATTTGGCGTTGATCTCGTTCATTGCTGCGCCGAAACGATTGCTGCTTGGCCTGCTTGGACAAATGCGCGCGCATTGGCCACGGGAGTGCTCGGCAAAATGCCATGACCCAGGTTTAGGATATGCCCGAAACCCCCGGTCTTTTCAATCGCTTCGCAAGCCGCGCGGCGAACTTGGGCTTCATCTCGCAACAGAATCGAGGGATCGACGTTTCCTTGCAAGGCGACGCGCGTTCCGAGCTTCCCGCGTGCCTCTGCCAAAGCGGTGTGACAATCGACGCTCAGGACGTCCGCGCCCGTTTGGACCAGACCTTCCAAATGCCGCGCGGAGCCTTTGGCGAATAGGATCTTAGGCACGGTGTGGGTCGTGAGCGTCTCAAACACAGCCGCTGTTGCCGGTCGCTCAAACTCGGCGTACTCATCGGCGCCCAGCTCGCCCGCCCACGTGTCGAATAGCTGCACGGCCGCGGCGCCCGCCTCGACCTGCGCTTTTAGATACTTCGCCGTCGCGCAAGCGATGCGCCTAAGCAGCTCGCGCACGGTGCTCGGCTCCTGACGCAGCATTTGCTTCGCCCGTGAGACGTCACCGCGTGTCTGCCCTTCAATCATATAGCAGGCCAGCGTCCAGGGAGCCGCCGCGAACCCGATCACCGGAACGGTTGGACCCATTTCCTTAGAAATGACCCGAATCGCCTCGGTGACGAATCGCGTTTCCCGGAATGGATCAAAATCACGCAATCGCCGCACCGCGCTCAGATCGCGCACCGGCGTTGAGAGCACCGGCCCCGAATCGGGCACGTCGAGCGGCATGCCCATAGCCTCTGCAACGATCAGAATATCCGAGAAGACAATAATGGCGTCGACGCCTAGCACCCGAAAGGGTTGGATGGAGACCTCTGCGGCCAGTTCGGGCGTCTTGCAAATTTCCAGGAACGAGTGACGCGCCCGAACCGCTTGATACTCGGGCAAATAACGCCCAGCCTGACGCATGATCCATACGGGCACGCGATCCACGGGCTCAAATCGGCACGCTCGAAGGAAAAGCTCCCTCCTATTTTCGGGGCTTTCGGACATTGACGGGTTTCCCGTCCATCATACCAGAAGCCCGTTACGCCTCTGCTTGGCGTTATAATCTGGCAGGGGATTTTTTGCCTTCATGCTGAACCACACGGCCTATTTGGCCCTGGCGCTCTATGCGGCGAGCTTCTTTTGTTATGCGCGAGCGCTCTATGCGGCGCATCGGTGGCTGGGGCGACTGGCTTCTCTGTTTTTGCTCGGCGGGATTGTTGCGCATTATTGTGCGCTGCTGGAACGTTCCTATGGGACGCATACCATCCCGTACGACGACCTTTTCGGATCGATGTCGCTGTTTGCCTGGTTGTTGGGCCTCACGTATTTGGCTTTGGAGATCATTCATCGACAACGCTCGGTCGGCGCCTTTGTGACTTCGCTGCTTTTCGTCTGGGTCGGAGCGGTCAGTGCGCTCGCGCCAACCCAGATGCCGCCTCCCTTGCCGGCACGCGGCCCGCTTTTCGCGTTTCACGTCACTTTAAACACGTGGGCTTACGCAGCATTCGCGCTCTCGTTTATCTTGAGCATGATTTACCTCTTTCAGGACCGTATTCTACGGTCGCGGCGAGCGGTCGCCGCATTCTGGCGGTTTCCAGCGCTCGATGTGCTCGATGGTATGTCACGCAGTAGCGTATACGTGGGACTGGCAGCGCTGGGGGTTGGTGTGGTCAGCGGGCTGATCTGGGAACACCGCCTTACCGGAACCTATTCGTGGGGTGACCCGAAGGTGATCGTCACGTTCCTAATCGTGGCGGCCTATGTCGCCTATCTCTGCCTATCGCGGAATGCGATCTGGCGCGGGGCGCGGGCGGCACGCATTTGCGTACTGAATTTCGCCGTGGTTCTTTTTAGCTACACGATCGTGAACCTGTATCTGACCACCTTCCACCGCTTCTTCTAATGGCGTCTACTTCCAACCCGCCGAACGCCCCGCCTGCACGCAGAATTGGTATTCGCATCGCACTGCTCGGTTGTAACCATCGCACGGCCCCTGTTGAGCTGCGTGAGCGAGTGGCCTTCACCACCGAGCAGGCGGTGGACGCTGCCAGTCAGCTGCGGCAACGCGGCATCTTGGAAGAAGCGGTCGTTGTCTCAACCTGCAATCGCAGTGAGTTATATGGTGTTCCCGCGGACGCCTCCGCGTCGATCGCGGACGTATTGGAAGAGTTTCTTACCGCCTACCACCGTATTCCACGCAGCGATTTAGAAGGACGTACTTACCGTTGGATGGGTGCCGACGCGATTCGCCATCTGTTTCGGGTCGCATCCGGCTTGGATTCAATGTTGCTTGGGGAAGCGGAAATTCTCGGCCAGATTCGCACGGCCTACGGACGGGCGCTTGAACACGGTGCCACGGGTCCGATTCTCAATCGCGCCTTCCAAGGGGCGCTGGAGGTAGGCAAGCGTGTGCGCGCGGAAACCGAAGTTGGCGCGCGACCCATGTCTGTTTCGTTGGCCGGCGTCAAACTTGCCGAACGCGTGTTTGGCAGCTTGAAAGGGCGCACTGCGCTGATTCTCGGCGCAGGAGAAGTCGCCGAACAGGTTAGCGAGCACTTGCGTAATCGAGCGATCGGCAGCTTGCGCGTGGTGAACCGTTCGTTCGATCGCGCTAGGAGCCTGGCTGCGGCCGTGAGTGGGCAGGCGGTTCCCTGGGAGTCACTGGAAAGCGCGATCTCTGCGCCCGATATCATAGTGACTTCCGTCGGCGATGCCGGGGCCATTCTTACGCGCGAAAAGTTATTGCGCGCTCTCACAGCGCGGGACGGCCGACCAGTGTTTGTCGTCGATCTTGGAATGCCGCGCAATGTCGCGGCTGATGCCGCTAGTCTCTACAACCTATACCTCTACAACATCGATGATCTCGGCGAAATCGTCGAGCAAAACAAAAAGGCGCGGGAAACCGAGATTCCCCGGGCCGAAGCGATCATCTCCGAACACGTTGCGAAGTTCGAGGCCTGGCGCGCCGGGCTCGAGGCCAGCTCGGTTATTGATGAGCTTCGCGGCCGCTTTCGTCACGAGCGTGAAAAACTCCTGCGCGAACGCCTCGACGAACAGGGTGTTTCGCCCGAAGAACGCGAGCGGATGGCCGGCATTACTGAGGAACTGGTGGAGCGCCTTCTCGCCGAACCCGCCACGCGGCTTCGCCACGGCCGCGGAACACAAGAACATCTGAGCTCGATCCATGCGTTGCGCCGCATCTTCGGACTCGCTAGAGAAGGCGAATCCGGCGAGGAACTGTAGTGAAACGGCTGCGCATCGGGACGCGGGCGAGCGCGCTCGCTCTATGGCAGGCGAACTACATTGGTGGCGCACTGAAGCGCCTGAACGGCGTGGAAAGTGAACTGGTTCGCATCCGCACTTCCGGCGACCGACTGCAATCGGCGCCCGTGGCTCAGATCAACGAGCAAATCGGCTCCGAGGCAGGTGCCAAGGGAGTTTTCATCAAGGAGATCGAGGAAGCCCTGCTCGCCGAGGAGATTGATCTGGCCGTGCACAGCATGAAAGACGTGCCAACGGAAACTCCGCCGGGTCTGGCATTCGCTGCAGTTACACACCGGGAAGATCCGCGCGATTGCCTGATTTCACGCAATGGCCACACGTTAGAGACCCTGCCCAATGGTGGACGGGTTGGCACCAGCAGCATCCGCCGCCAAGCGCAGCTCTGGCATCGACGGACCGATCTCGATGTCGTGGATTTGCGCGGGAATGTCGACACGCGCATGAGGAAGCTCGCCGGCGGCGAATTCGATGCTATTGTGCTGGCCATCGCCGGTGTGAATCGCCTCGGGTTGACACATAAGGTCACGCAAATTCTCGAAGAAGACATCATGCTGCCGGCCGTCGGCCAAGGAGCTCTGGGCATCGAAGTGCGTCAATCCGATAGGGAGACTTCTGGGCTTGTGGCTGTGCTCGATGACGCCGAATCGCGAGCGTGCATCACTGCAGAGCGCGCAGTGCTGCATGCACTTCAGGGCGGCTGCCAGATTCCGCTGGGTGCGCTCGGCGCTCTGCGGGGCAGCGAGTTGCACCTGCAGGCGGCTGTCTTTTCAGCGGCGGGCTCTGACTACGTGCGCTGTTCGGAAAGCGGGCCGCCCGAACAAGCTCAGGCAATCGGCCTCCGTCTGGCGGCGGCTCTGATTGAAGCTGGCGCGGATAAGCTGCTGCGTCTCGCGGGAAGAAGCGTTGGTCAACCCTGACAAACCCCTGGCTGGAAAGCGCATCGTCGTCACCCGCGCAGCGGAGCAAGCGCCTACTTTTTCCCGTGCACTCAGCGAAAAAGGCGCGGACGTCATCATCCTGCCCTGCATCGACTTCGTGCCGCCCGAGGACTGCAGTGAGTTAGATTCTGCCCTCTTGCGACTGTCTCAATTCGATTGGATTGCATTCACCAGCCAAAACGCGGTTCGCTTCTTTTTGCAGCGCAGGAGGGAAAAGGGTCGCGACGTTTCCGATGGGCGCCTCTCGGCTCCCAAGTTCGCCGCACTGGGTGCGGCCACTGCCGAAGTGGCGAGAAGGGAAGGTCTATCGCTGGACTTTGTGGCCATGGCAGCGCGATCCGGAACCGAATTCGTCGCCGCATTCGCGCCAGTTGCGTCCGGCACGAGAATTCTTCTGCCGGCCAGCGACCAAGCTGGGGACCTAATCGCTAACGCGCTGCGCTCAGCGGGAGCCGATGTCACCTCGGTTGTGGCTTACCGAACTTGTATGCCAGAATCACTCGACGGGCCAACGCTTGCCCGCCTTCAGCGGGAGGGAGCCGACGTAATTTTCTTCGGCAGCCCTTCGGCGTTCCGCAATTTTGTGCAGATGGTGAATGAGGACACACGCATACCGCTCTTGGCGGCAACCGCGGTTGGGGCGATCGGCCCGACTACGGCGCAGGCGATTCGCGATTGGGGATTTCCGGTCGCTTTCGAATCGCCACAACCTGATACGAACGCGATTATCAAGGCCATGACCGACTACTTTGCCTCGAGGAAGCGAGAAAAGACCCGAGAATGACCTTCCCAACTCATCGTCCGCGCCGATTGCGCCGGTCGGAAGCTCTGCGCGGGCTTGTTCGCGAAACGCAGTTCTCGATGCGCGGGCTGCTTTATCCCATGTTCGCCTGTCCAGGCCAGAAAGTCCGGACGGAGGTTGGCTCGATGCCGGGCATTTACCAGCAGTCACCCGATCAAATCATCGAGGAATGCAGGCAGGTTGCCGATCTTGGCATTCCTGGGGTGATCCTCTTCGGCCTGCCCGAACACAAGGACGAGACCGGTTCTGAAGCTGCTTCTTCCAAAGCTGCTGTGCAGCGTTCAATTGATGGGATTCGCAAAGCAAAGCTCAATTTGCTGATCGTTACAGATGTTTGTCTGTGTGAATACACCAGTCACGGGCACTGCGGTGTAATTGAAGAGGGCGAGATTCTCAATGATGCGACCCTGGCGCTGCTGGCTGAGGCCGCCCTTTCGCATGCGCGCGCTGGCGCGGACATCGTTGCGCCGTCCGACATGATGGACGGTCGCGTTGCGGCGATTCGTCAGAAGTTGGATGAAAGCGGTTTTCAGGATGTGGCCATTCTCTCCTATGCCGCGAAGTATTGTTCCGCGTTTTATGGGCCCTTTCGCGAAGCGGCGCAGTCGGCGCCTCAGTTCGGAGACCGGCGCAGCTACCAGATGGACCCCGCGAACGCCCGTGAGGCTTTGCGCGAAGTCGCGCTGGATCTTGAAGAGGGCGCAGACATCATAATGGTCAAGCCCGCACTGCCATATCTCGATATCATCACGCGCGTCCGTGAGCGCTTTGATGTGCCAGTGGCTGCTTACAACGTCAGTGCTGAATTTTCGATGGTCAAAGCCGCCGCTGAAAGGGGTTGGATCGACGAGCAGCGCATCGTGCTGGAAATTCTCACCGGTATTCAGCGCGCCGGAGCCTCTATTATTCTTACCTATCACGCCAAAGACGTGGCCCGCTGGCTGAAGCGCTGTTAGGATTAAGCCCAAAGGGCAGCGCTGCGGAACAGGTCGACGACGAGGTCCGCCAGGAGATAAGTCCAATGCCTTTGCTTTTCTCTTTGGAGACGCGTGCCTGTAAACTGTGAGCAATGACCGGTTACACCGCAGCACCCAAGCCTTATTCGTCTGATCTTCGCAAACGCGCCGAAAAGATACTCGTCGGCGGCGTGAACAGTCCCGTCCGCGCATTCCGCGCCGTGGGCGGTGAGGCGCTTATCATCGATCACGGTTACGGTTCCCGACTGTGGGACTCCGATGGTCGCGAGTACATCGACTACATCTGTTCTTGGGGGGCGCTGATTTTGGGGCATGCGCATCTCGACGTGGTCGAAGCGATCACCGACCAGGCGCGTCGTGGCACTAGCTACGGAATGACTTCGCCGCTCGAGATTGAACTTGGCGAGCGCATCGCCCGCGCCTTTCCGTCGATCGAACGCATCCGTTTTGTTAGCTCGGGTACAGAGGCAACTATGTCCGCCATTCGTGCGGCTCGCGCGTTCACCAGGCGCGACCTCATTGTGAAATTCGAGGGCGGCTACCATGGTCATGCGGACAGTTTTCTCGCAGAAGCTGGTTCGGGCCTCGCAACGCTGGGTATCTCGTCGAGTCCTGGCGTGCCGCAAGCGCTCGCGGCGCTTACGCTCAATGCTGCCTATAACGACGCTGCCGCGGTCGAGCACATCTTCGCCGAGCACGCGGGGCAAATCGCCGCGATCATCATCGAGCCCATTGCGGCCAATATGGGCGTGGTCCCTGCCTTACCTGGGTTTCTTGAATCGCTTCGACGTATTACGACTTGCGATGGTGCGCTGCTCATTTTTGACGAAGTGATCACTGGATTCCGGGTCGCCTATGGCGGGGCGGAGGCTTGCGGCGTGCAGCCGGATATGACCGTACTTGGCAAAATCATCGGTGGGGGACTGCCGGTTGCAGCGTATGGCGGCCGCCATGAGATCATGAACCAGATTGCGCCGCTTGGTCCTGTCTACCAGGCTGGAACGCTTTCAGGAAACCCGCTGGCCATGCGCGCTGGACTCGCGACTTTGACCCTGCTCGAAGACCCAGAATTCTACAAGCCGCTCAACGCTCGCTCTGAACGCCTTGCCGGTGGCCTCCGCGATGCCCTGCGCGAATCAGGAGTTGCAGGCCAAGTCAACGCAGTCGGCTCGCTCATTACGTTGTTCTTTGCTACCGAGCCGGTTCGCGACTATGCGGGCGCAAGGAAGTCCGATACAGCTCGCTTCGCCGAGTTCTTCCGAGAAATGCTCTCCCGCGGCGTGCTCTTGCCTCCGTCGCAATTTGAAGCGTTGTTTGTCTCGTCCGCGCACAGCGACGAAGACATCAGCCGGACGCTTGCCGCCGTCCGCGAGAGCCTGAAAGGGCTTTCTGCTGGCGCTAGCTGAAGCTCGAGCTCATCGGATGTCAAGGCTCGACGCCGAGCAGCGGTACCGGGGCAACTCCTGCGCATTCGTGCACCGAGCGCCTTCAATCTCAAACATACGCATTCATTCTGCAATTCGCGGGAGACGGCTGCGATACAACTCGGGGCAGGGGTGGATCTGGCCCGCCGCTGCCGACTTGGCGAGTTTTTCGATCAACTGGAGAGAGACCTCGAACGAGAAACCTGCGATAGATCAACTACCCCTGTGATTGGGTGCGTGCGGATAGCGGGCTGATTGATGAACTCTTAATCCGCTTCGCCAGTGTCCCGAGCGACAGGACGGCAACGAAATATACCTCTCCTCAAATCGAAATCGCCGTGTAGCGCACTAAAGCCCGTCTGGAAAGCAAGGTTTTACCTCGGCGGGCTTATTTTTGCCCTGCTTCGTCGCACTCTCTTTTGGGGCTCGCCAGAAAAAGCCCGAACGTCTGCCATCGAAAATCTGCCTTCTCCCTCACACTGGGCACAGCGGACTAGGAACGTTTGCGGAGTGTAGGTCTCCTGCGCCACCTGCAGCGCGCGGGCGGGAGCCGCGCTGCGTGCTCCACATCTGGGACAAAGGACGCCGCGATAGGTCTTCTCCAACTCCACGATCATTAGGACCTCACAGGCCAGCACTGCGTAGCGTTGTTTCTACGGCGCTAGGTTGTAGAGTTCTACAGATGAAAAGACCACGAGCAAATTAGCAGCGGCCTTTCCCGTCGAGGGGAAACGTCATACGACTCTGCCAGGTACCGCTCCTTTGGGGAGAACGGCACCCCTCTTCTAAATCAGCCCTCCGCAGGCAAGATACTCGGGAGCGGTACCACGTCTGGGAGTGAGTGCAATTCAGGCCACTACTTCATGAATGTTGCGCGCGCAAGGATCGAACGAAAACGATGAAAATTGTCAGAAAATATTGGGGGTCATTGCCGTCAGGATCGAAATCGATTTTTTCCCTGTGACCGACACTAACGCAACACGGGCGGTTTCATACCGTGAGAGAACGCAAGCAGTGCTACCGTAAAGGCCGCTCCAATCCCATACATTGTCAGCAGGAACCATCGAAGTGTGGCTTGCGATACTCGGGACTGGCGTAAGGTGAAGACTGCCTGCCAGAGGATGTAGGCCCCCAATACCGCCAGAGCGGGAACGAAAATCAGGTGGTGGCGTTCTCCTATTCGCACGGCGGCGCAAATTATGCTGACAAGAGCAAAAAGCGCACCGACTAGTGCACCCCACCAAGCGCTGGTTTTTTGGAACGGCACGTCCATGGATACAGTCGGCATGGTGAGCCCCTTTATTGGTATTCTAGGGTTTCAGTTCGTCAGATTCCTCTGCGATGAGTTTCGCCAGTGCGGCTGTCGGGACTTTCCTATTTTGACGAGGACCTAGACACAGGACTCGCCGAGAAGACAGTGAATCTTCTCTTCGATAAACTCTGGCCGGACCTCGAAGCAAGACTTTCAGCCCTACCAGCGCCATCGCTTGCGGCCCCTGCGAAACGCTCCTCCGACGAAATCGCCGCTGAAAGCCTCGAGTCTCTTCGCCACATTTCCCCCAAATCTCAGAAATTGCTGCTGAGATCGATCACACTCGCCGCAAAAGGCTCATGGAGGAGCAAGCTTACACCTCGGTGGGGTCTCCCCCACTGGTGTGACGATTATGCCGGGTGGAATTATCGCGCCATCGGGAGCTGTAAGAGAAATAAAGCGGAAGTCGTTTTCCCAGGCCGTTGCCGACCGCATGAGCTTGGCCGACCGGATGTCCGTGAAAGTCGAAGCAAAGCGCAAGGCACGTTTTTACCAGCGGCACTCTGCCAGTCCTACACGGCTCCCCAGGGTAGCCCGCAAAATCAAAAATAGAATCAAACACAGTGATTTCCCGCGCTGATTTGATGCCAATCTTGGAACCTTTCCCTGCTTCGATGGGAATTCTTTTGCATGCACTGTCTCTCCAATACTGAGGTAAGTCGAATGACCTGCAAAGCTTGTGGTTGGGATAGACCAGACACGTTCAGCGGAGAGGTTGCGATACATTTCCGGGGTTGGAGGGCCAGAACAAACCCAGTATTCCCAAGATCATGCTGTGACTGAATTGTGGCGTCGCGCAATTTGTGGTTCCCGAAGGCGAGCTAGCAATTCTCGCGAAAGGACGCCGCTCTCCCCGGTGACCTGGGTCACGCGCATGCGCCCTGACCTCCACTAGATGGGAGCCAGGGTGCTGGCAGTGACCAGGACATGCCCCCAATGCGGATCGACCAAAATAAAGAGATCAACGCGGAACTCTCTCTCGCACCCAAAGAACGAACACTGGTTTTTACAGCTGGGGAAGACGACGCTTTGTCTAGACTGCAGATTTGCCAAATACTTGATTCATTTGGTAAAGCGTGGCTCGACTGACAATCTGTTCGTGTGGCTTGCCATACTCGGGACAATCAGGCACAAAGGACGGCGAGAGCTACGTCGGGCATGGGTGTCTGAAAGCGAAGGAATACTATTTCAACAGACGCTCGCTTTCCAGCACCACCTTTGTTTTGCATCGTTGACCTGCTGGCCTATTGTCCATGCTTTCCGTGTAGCAGCGGCAACTGAGACGCAAACTCCAGATTGATCATCATGGTGATCCGCTCATCCAGCTGAAAGAAGGTAGCGGCCTTCTTCCCAGGCAGGGCGTCTTTGACGAGAAGTAAGTACTTGGAGCGAAGTTGTACAATCTTTTCGTCCAGCTCCAACCAACGCCTCATGAAGATCAACGAGTCATCATTCGACATTGACTGCCATTTTTGTGCATAAGAGTGGAGCATCGCGAATTTCTCGTCGTCGATCACTTGTAGTTCATCCGAATACTTCTGGTAAACAGCCCAGAACCTCACGGCCTCGGTCTCCGTCATGGGCAGATTTTCTGCTATCAATTGCTGTTTCTGCTTCCTGAGGTCGCGCCGCATCATTTGCAATTCTTGTGGGGACAGTCCTTGGAGTGGTACGGGTGTTTCAGGAGCGTTTTGATTGTACGTCTGCCCATAGAGCCTCCCACTCAGAAATAGGCAGGCTGCCGTCAGCATTACTGCTGAAATTCCGAAATATCTTTTCACCGTATGTCTCCAGTTATCGCGACCGACCTGATTTGCTTGCCTAAATACAGGGAAGGAGAACTCGTTCGGATGAAGCGCTGGGCACATAAGCCAGGGCAACATCATTTCGGGCACACGTTAGTAAAGAACAACCTTCGGCAGTTCAGAATAGGCAATGGGTCTAAGGGTTCAGCTCCTCAAATTCCTCTTCGATGAGTTTCGCGATTTCCGTCTAAGGCTTTCCTGTCTTGAACTTGGCCACGATCTTCTGTGCGGCACGGCGCGAACACTTCGCGATTTGCTCCCGCAACCGCTCCCTTGCCTGCTGCACGACCTGTTTGTCTCTGGCATTTCTCGGATTCCTTCGCCGCCATTCCGCGCGCGCCTCATCGAGTGAATTGCGCCGACCAATTCCCGAGGCCAAAATACGCACTTTACCTGATTGGTCTCTCGCTCTCTTGCGCGAAGCATGGAAGAAAGACGCAACACGCGAAAGGGAGAGATACAAACATGCACTATCTGCATGCGACACTGGGTTGTGCGCAAGCCGAGGCAGTCTAATCGATTGCTCGTTGGACTAGCACTTCTAGCCGCGCCGATAATCGGCTTGTTGATGGCGGCAACATACTACACGGGATCCTGATTAGACTCTGGCATTTCGGGATTTTTTTCTCCGCCATTCTGCATCCGCCTCGTTCAACTGAATCACGAACAGGTCTCGCGGCGGTATGCCCATATTGGCTTTTGGCGCGCACATATACCGCCCCGCCGTCCCAAATGCCAGTAACCGGATGTTCCGACCTTGATAAGGCCGCTACTAAATGAGCAAAAAAGCAACCCAAGTCAAGTCCGACCGGAAAGGAATGTGAAAGTTTGCCACAAGGTCATCAAGTCGCCTGAATCTTCTCGGTAAGTGGCTGATTGTCCACCAAGCCGACATTCGTCCAAGGGAAAAGGAGAAGTGTCGACCGCCGCCGACCGCGAACCGCGAAGATTTTCAGGCTGGTACCATTTGCCGAAATCTCGTTTAAGCGCGAAACACAGCCGCCAAACGGCACATTCTGAGATTGATATCAACCGCGGTTAGAAGCCAGCTTCTTGCTTGCCACAAAAAAGAGGCCGGCAAGGCCGAGCGCGAGCAACGGTAGTGTGCTTGGCTCCGGAGCCACAAGAATATCCGCGACCACGTCGCCGGGCGGCCTCACGTCCCATGTCAGCGCATACTGGCCATTTTTTGACGGTGCGGCAGAACCTTCCGGCATGAGTACATAACTATATGTGCCGGCTGGGCCAACTTGTTTCATGCACGCAGCGGAAGTGGGCGCGCAGGCCAGCTTGAAGTACGTTCCCGGTCCGCCTCCCCGCAATCGGACTTCGGTAACGCTCGCCGACCAGTTCGGATTATCGAACTGAACCCGCACATCTAAAGCCTTCACCGAACTCAACCCCTCGAAAAACGAATTGGTTGAGAACGTGAAATTGGTCGTCGGATACGACAGTACCTTGGGAATTGTGACGCTGTAGTTCTTCTGGCGAGCGCTCGAAATCGAGGGAGCCAAAAGGATTGCCACAGCGACGATTCCGATTGTGAACAGGTGCTTTCTCAATGGAGTCCTCCTTTGCGGCAGCGTGTTACGGGGAGCACATCATACGCCCCGGGGCTGGCCCCCGGCAATAATCCGTATCGCGCCGCGTAGAATGTAACCGAAGATGGAAACGTCGCGCCATTTAAGATGTAACCCAACCAAAAAGGATTTGAGGAGGTCGGGTTGGGACATAAGGGACGTCGAGAATATCTGCAAGCGG
>Ga0306926_10000707_pt1 | contig 31809 bp, 31 predicted proteins | sample flu12Cox44000178_FD_203759 | JGI IMG/M metagenome (GOLD analysis project Ga0306926, IMG submission 203759) | Lab enrichment of tropical soil microbial communities from Luquillo Experimental Forest, Puerto Rico - flux8day.12C.oxic.44.000.178 (v2)... | ecosystem: Environmental > Terrestrial >...
CACCGGCGCGCTCACAAGTCGCGCCCTAGCCGATCCTAGATTCGGCTGGGGCACGTCCAAAGACTCAGCAAACCGCTAGACTTTGGGCCGAAATGTGAGATACAGATTTGAAGGATCTCCGCGCGGAGAATCGTAGTTTTATGGGCCTTTTATACACCTACACGCTAATCCATTTTTCTGGCAGGAAGTACGGCCTCGTAGAGAAACTTGTGCAGTGTCGCGTTTTCCCAATATTGAATGTGGGCAAGCAGTGGAGTTCTCGCTTCCGGATCAATGACATTCTCCACGGGATTAACGTCCTTTAGGTTCGCTGTATCCGATGCGTCGTAATAGTCCAAGTGGCCGCTGATGATGTCGGCTGGCGCGTAGATGTTGATCCAGCGGAACGTTCCACGCGGTCTGAACTTCTGATAGTCCAGGATCAACGGTTGCTTCCTAGCAGCCAACGCTTCTCTGAGATTGCGTGCGGAGCTAACCTGGGTTCGGAAGAGGAATGCAGTTTTGTCGAGCGGAGACCCGAAGGTGATCAGGTGCGTTGTGCGCGAAACGACTTTTCGCTCAAAGCCGCACTCAATTTGATCCCAATTGATGCACGCATTGAGCATGTCGTAGCTAATGACGGAACCGAGCGAGTGCCCCACAATTACAACGGCATCATAGCAAGGGTGCGTGTCGTCGGAAATCCCGGCAGAATAAATCTGACGAGCGACCGAACACCCCTCCTGCAGAATGTTGTTCCGGATCGTATCGAACCGGCTCACCTTGTAAGAGGTAACGTAGATAGCAACGTCCCCCACATACTCCACTACGAAGTAGCGAACCGCCAAGGCAAGGGCGAAGAGCAAAACCGCGAGAATAGTGATTGCGATCTGCAGCGGAAGGGGCCATTGCAGATAGCGACTCGCATAGCCATTCACGATCCCTTTGCCGATAGACAGCCCGAGTGGTGTAAAAATGAGCAATGCTGGCACCAGAAGCAGGGAGACCGATAACACAACAGCTACCAGCAACCAAAATGTGTGTGGCTTGATGGGCATGTCCTGGAATTTCCCGAACATCCAGCGGTCGAAATGCTTGAGCCCGTCATCGGTCTTCACCGGATACGGAGTATCGCCGCTGCTGTGCTCGTTTCGAGTGTTGTTCTTTCTGGCTTTCTCGCGGCGCAACGCTGCATAGTATGTTGTGATGCCATTCCATGCCGCGGAGTAGAGAAAGCTCACCGTTTGCAGGAAGGAGATTTGGCCTTCTGTAAGCGGCGCCCAGTAGCTCTCGTAAATATGAGCCTCTATGGAATTCCCCTCCTGAGCTGGCAGGATAACTTCGACGCGCGAGAGTTCAGGAGCGTCGTCCGAAGATGTAAGGCGAACGCGCCGTACCTGTACCTCAAAGTCCTCTGCATTTTCTTCGTCAGGATGACGCTTCGAATGCTCCGTAATCAATGCCTGGCCGAGTGCACTTACCGTCTCAAACGGAACTTGCTGTCCCATCCCATGCGTTACAAGAAACGCAACTCGATGAGGCCGCTCAGCGCTCTCGCCTACGTCCCGGGTTGGCTGAAGAGCCTTTCCTGCCGCAAGAAGGCGATTTTCCTCTCCAACGAGCTCGCTGAGTTGTGACGCCGAACCGCTATCGACTGAGTCGTTGAAGATTGGTCTCGACCTTGTATCTGCGGCCGGACCTTCAGGAGTGGTAGCATTGATTTTGAAATCAGATCGAAGTGGCATGGCATTCTCCCCATTCGCGAACATCGTCAGACGTGGCGAGTTGCATTCTGTTCATCGAAGGCCGAGGAGCGATTGAGACTCATCGACTCTTGCTTTACTGGATCGTCAAGCTGGTAGCCATTCTCTTCGCCCTGCTCGCAAGTATTACGCTGACGACTGTTTGGGAAGAATGGGCGATTTGGAGGCAGAGTTCGCGCCCCGAGGGTATCGACTTCCTCGCATCGGTTCTGCGCACAAACTTGTATGTTCTGGTGCTGATTATGGCGGTTCCCGCTGTGCTGATTCTTCCCAAGAGGCTAAGATCCCGGGACTTTCTGGTCCAGAAACACCACCCAGTGGTTAGTCAAGAAGTCGCCTCGCCTCGCTAGCGGGGAATCAGCAACAACGCTGTGTGCAAGGCTCGGTACTTCGCGAAAAATCCCCATTGAACTTATTGACCCTGGAATCGCGAAGTCGCGACCTCAAGACGGAGCCAAATCCGTTTGAAAAGAGCGGTGAATCTATCACGTTTTTATCACGTCAGACCCTTTTTAAAGGCCTCTTCTCACTTTGCGACACCGACCAACTTATCCGCATCTCACTGAAAACAAAATGGCGGAAGCGTGTGCGAGTCGAACGTTTTCGAGTGTTGAAAACAAAGGGCGTCGCTGATTCTAAACCTACTTCTTCGACTCAAAATGTTAACTTCTAAAGGGTCTAGCGCACGGTCTAGCACATAACCAGCTCCAGCCGAGAAGCTGAAGGCGAGGGTTTGCTAATTTAACCTGCCCGTATCGTACACACCGGCCTTCCAGCATTCTGCTCAATTTAGCGCCGTGTCTGTTGCGCTGACAACACCGACTCTGGCGCGTAGCGTGCAGCAACCATGCAGCAGTTGCCCAACTGGGAATCTCACAGATGCCGTTTCTGTTGTGAAGTCCGGCTGACTCACTAAGCCACACCCATCCAACGCTTAAAGCGCGCGGCGTACCCATACTGATCTGAAGGTTCGGTACAACTTCGGTACAACCGTGGTCGGGAGAGAGGTTTGAACCATCGACCTTTGGGTTATGAGTGAGTAGAAAAACCTAATTCCAACGAGTTACACGGACAGAGACGAGCTTCAAAACACCCGCCGGAACCACACGGACACGCTAATCCTCCCTTAATGCTCCCGCGTCGTTTGGTCGAGAAATATAACGATCAGATCGTTGGGTCGGTTTCCCAAAGAGCGAGAGACAAATAAGCCCTCGTAGAGGCGAAAAGGTGCGTTGATCATGAGAACTGGTCTATCCTCTCATGGCCAGAACGCGCACTGGACTCTCGGTGGCATTGCTGTTCTTTCCTGGGGCAACAATGATGAGCGAACCGGTCTCAGGAAGTGCCGCCAGCCGCGACGTTCCCTCGACTACGTAGTTCCCGTGCAGAGCAATCTGGCGGCAGAGCTTGCGGTCGGAGCCCAGGCTGGCTGCAGTTTCGACAACGAAGCCACGCGTGTCGCGCGCATCCATGAGAAACTGAGCCGCGTCGGCTGACACAGGGAATGAATCTGAGGCGAGACGACGGGTAGTTCCAACGCGTCGAACTGCAACGATCGCTCCCAGTGGCACAGGTCCATGTTGGGCTTCCCAGTTGGCGACGTCATCGATAGAGATTTCTGCCGACGACGCATTCAATTCCATCACTACCAGCGGTCCGATCAAGCGGTCAGCCGGAATCTGTGCTGCGCCCCAGGTTCCAGGAAGCAGGGCGGCCGGGGAAATGATGCGTGTGCCCGACCTTGCCTCTGAGCCCGTCCTCGACAGCGTAGTGGCGGTCAGGTCTACGACTTGGGAATAGCGGTTCTGGGGAGGAGGCGCAGGACGCCGTACCGCAAAAACCAACATGGCCGGTACGAGCGTGTAAGCGATGATGAAATTTCTAAGTCGCATCTCAAATCTTAGCTTTTCAGTATCGTGTCGGGACAACCTTGCCCGCTGGTCTTCGGCCATGGACTATCTTGATTCGAAGCCAATGGCAAGAAACCTTGCCGATTGGATGCACCCGAAATTTCCAATTCGACTTTTGTGCAGCCGAACTCTCCAGCACTATTCGTCCAGGCTGGAAGATGTTTCTGATCAATCCGGTTACTGTGAATCCCGGAGGACGTAGCAGCAGGCATCAACAGGAGACTGAGTGCCCAGCGCAGCAGATTGGTGCTCCGGAAAAATGAACGTGTATCCAGTTCTGCGACGCCCAACGTAGTAACCCAACTAATTGGATGAGCAAACGCGCTGCCAAACTCTGGTTCCCCTTGCCGCAATTCTTAATTCGCGTGATTTCCAGTGCTGAAGAGCAGCTGTAGTGGCCTCAAGAAGTGGTGTGAAGCGAGCAAGGCGTTAAGGAAGCATTGATGCGTCCGTACAGGTCCGGGTGGCATTTTGAAGCTCGTACCTGTCGGCGCAACTCCTAGCCTATTGGTCATAAATGTAACGACCAGATCGTGGCTCGGTTTTCCCAAGGATCAAGGGAGGGAGCAAACTCTAGCCCACATTTCCCCAAGCGCGCGACGTCGAGCCTGCGGTGCATGCAACAACGGACTCTTCTCGCATTGCCTGTCGGCCTGAGCATGGCACGCCCCCGTGGCGGCGCGGTCCCGCGCCATTTCTTTGTCATGTGACGGCGCAAGTGTCAACTCGAGCGAACTCAGTTGACATCTTGCCATCCACTTAGACGCTGCTCGAACTCATTGCATCTCCTGTTTTCTCAAGGCTTTGAAACAAATCGCGCCAGATGCGGTTGATTTGGACAGCGTATTGCATTTTCTGTGACGAGGAGGAGCAGCCATGCGGGCGTTGATAGGGAGAGCTTTGGAGATACACCCGTTCCTGGGCCACGCGTCCGCTGAAGCCAGAAAGGTGCACCATGCCTGATCTCACTGCAAAACCAACCGTCTCCATTGTCGTTCCCTTCCACAACGAGGAGGGCAACGTCACCGAATTGTATGCTCAGCTGCACTCAGTGATGGAAGACGTTAGTTGGGAGTACCAGTTTGTTTTCGTGGACGATGGGAGCACAGACCTTACCTATAAACGACTCAGGGATCTTGCCGCCATCGACCCGGGTGTCACTGTTGTCCGGTTACGCCGAAACTTTGGTCAGACCGCGGCGCTGGCGGCCGGGTTTGCACACTGCAAATGTGAGTACGTGATTGCCATGGACGGCGACCTTCAGCATGATCCGGCGGAAATTCCCAAGTTCCTGGAGAAGCTCGAGGAGGGGTACGAAGTTGTCAGCGGCTGGCGCAAGCACCGCATTGACAACCTGTTGTTGCGGAAGATTCCTTCACGTTGTGCAAACTGGCTGATGGCCAAGCTCAGCGGCGTCAACATTCACGATTTTGGAACAACATTTAAGGCGTACCGTCGTGACCTGCTTTCTCAATTGCCGCTCTATGGAGAGATGCACCGATTTATACCAGCTTTAGCGTCTGGATACGGCGCCTCGATCTGTGAAATCCCCATACAAAACAAGCCCCGAAAGCACGGGATATCGCATTACAACTTGTCTCGCACCTTCCGGGTCATGTTCGATCTGCTCACCATCCGGTTTCTCCTTCGCTACATGTCGCGGCCGTTGCACTTCTTTGGCCGGCTCGGCCTGATCAACATGGGTGCGGGATCCGCCGTGGCGCTTTGGCTGCTGATGTGGAAGGTCCTCTATCGAACCAATGTCGTGGAACAACACGCACTGCTGCTGGTTTTTGCGGCAGTCCTGGTCCTGCTCGGCCTGCATTTGGTGGCACTCGGACTCCTCGGCGAATTGGGAGTCTGGCAGTACTTCAACCCGTCAGCGCGGAAACCATATTCCGTGTCTGAGGTCTTTGATGTGCAAGGAGCTGGTGGGATTGATATCGCGCCCGAGTGGCGGTCATGAACACGAAGGCGCTCGCGATTGAGCCAAAAGAGCCTGTGTTGAATGAGCTTCATAGTCATTCTTGGCGCTGGCATCGGGATGCCGCCATAGCGCTCCTGCTTGCGGTCCTGGCGTTTGCCGTTCGGTTCAATCACTTGGACTTTAACAGCCTGTCTGAGGACGAGTCGGCGAAGTGGGCGGCCGTTCAGGAATATCGTCACGGACACTTCGCGGGCGTCAACAGTGAGCATCCCATGATGCTGAAGGTGCTTGCCTGGGGCAGTCTGGCAGCGGGTGAGCGCTGGAACCGCCTGGCCTCGCTCCACAGCTGGCCGACGATGCGCCCCGAAGGCTGGCTTCGGTTTCCTAACGTTCTCTTTGGCGCAGCAACGGCGGCAATCCTTTTTCTGTTTTGTCGACGCCTGATGGGGGTTGTGGGGTCATTCGCAGCGGGCTTCTTCTGGGCAGTTTCGCCATTGGCGGTTGCATTGAATCGGCTTGCCAAAGAGGAAACGCCGCTCACCTGTTTCACTCTTCTGGCTTGTTACTTCTACTGCCGGGCCCAACAGGCGGATTCAGACGAAAGTGCACGCCGATGGTATGACCTGAGCGGCATGGGGTTTGGACTGGCTTTTGCGTCGCAATACATTCTTCACCTTCTTGGCTTGAATGCGCTGGCCTGGCTTCTTGCCGGAAGAATGGGACTCACTCGCAATCCTTCGCGGTTCAGCTACGGGCGATTCTTCCTCGTGATACTGCTCACCTTCATTCTGGTGAACCCGGTCGTTCTCTCTCCGAGCAACTTCACCGCTATCCTGCATTGGCTTCACCACGATGGCGTCATGCACAGTGGTTACGACTTCGACGGCACGCTCTATCTGAACTTTCCCTCGCGTCTGCTTGCTGGAACCCCCTGGACTTTCTACTTCTGGCTCCTCTTGATCAAGACCCCCATTCCAATACTGGCGGCCGTCATCGCCGGGAGCATCATGCTGCTGCGAGAGCGTCGGACCCTTGCATCCTGTTTTTTTCTTGCTTTTGGAGTACTGCAACTGGCCGGGCTTTCGGTTTCTGGTGCAAAGTGGGTTCGTTATTCACTCCCGGTGCTGCCATTTCTTTTTCTGGCTGGTGGTTATGGGGTGCAAGCGACCTGGGACCGCGTGACGCAAAAGAAAATGTCGCTAGCATTGGCTGGGCTGGCGGCCGCTACTCTGTTTGCCTTGCCGCTGCTTGAGTTGCGCTCGTGGTCGCCATATACCTCCTTCTATCTCAACGCCATTGGCGGAGGACAGAACAATATTGCGCACCATTTTCCGCAAGATGAGGTTTCGGAGTTCGACACACGAGAAGTAGCGCAGCAGGTCTGTTCCAGCGCAGACACCGGCGCCCGGCTGGCTACCGCCAGGCCGATGAGCATGAGCTATTACGTAGAGAACTGCGGTCGCACTGACATTCAGGTTGTGCCTCTTTACGACCGCCATTATCAGCCCCGGGAACAAGACATGATCATTCTTGAGCCGTCCCGACGATTCTTCGAAACACAAAAATTCTTCGACGTTCTCGGAAAATCCGACATGTTGCGCCGGGAAGTCCGCGTCGGGCCGGTTCTCGCAAGCACGATTTATCTTTTCGACTCATCCAAGCCACTAACAACGGGCCAGGAGCAATGGACGCTCACCCAGCTGCAGAAGTCACCGTCTGAACCCGAGACAAAGAGTCATACGTCAGACTTCGGGAGTATGAACACTGTTGTCGCCTTCCTCCGCTTCCCATGGAGCAAATGATGATTCCGTTTTCCCAAGGTTCTAACTTTCACGGAGGTCGGTTTCTGCCGACGTTGGCTTTGCTGGCTGCCGCTATTCCGGCGGTCGCGCAGCAGGTCACCGTGTCGACCCGTTTGAACGCCGATGAGGTCATGCAGCGCGTCGTGCAAATGAACGAACAGCGGGCTAACGCGCTCAAGACCTACACAAGTATTCGAAGCTACCATCTCGACTGTCACTGCCTATCGCACAAGACGGCAGACATGGTCGTACGGGCTGACTACGAGGCGCCGAATAAGAAGGTATTCACGGTCGTGTCGGAGAGCGGGTCGGGTACCGTTCGGAGTCGCGTATTTAAGAAGCTCCTTGAGGCCGAGCAGGAGTCCATGCGCGAAGAGAATCAGCAGCGTACGGCCATCACTCCTCAGAACTACACATTTGAACTCACTGATTACCAGACGATCGATGGGAAAGCGTTCTATGTGCTCGAGGCGCGGCCGCTGACTAGGAACAAGTTTCTCTTTCGAGGGCGCCTCTGGGTCGATGCCAATGCCTTTGCCATCGCACGAGTCGAGGGCGAGCCGGCAGTCAATCCCTCGTGGTGGACAGTGAAGACCGACTTCACACGACGCTATCAAGAAATCGGCAGCTTCTGGCTGCCCCAGTCAAACCAGAGCGAGACGAAGGTGCGCGTTTTTGGCACTGCCGTTCTGACTATCAAATATGGGGAATACCAAATCACGGAGGCTCACCACTCAAATACACCTCCCGATGTGGAGGAAAAGCCCTCGAATGGACAGTAACTCGACTTTGGCACCGAATCCACATAGCTGTTCATGGAAGGGAGAACACTACGCTTGAAACAGGATCACTCTGCTATGGCTACTTATAACGACAATCTATCGGGATCAGATCATTGCATTGCATGTGCGACGGCTTCAAGGCCACAGCTGCGAATTGATTCTTGGATGGTAACGCTTCTCGAGGACAAGAATGAACAGTGTTTCACATCTTTCAGCCAGCAAGAAGAGGATTTATTTCACGACTGCCTGGTTATATCAGGTGCGAGGTTACGACCGCTAAATCCCTGGGCAGCAGTTGGATCGGGGGCGCTGTTGTCGCTCCTCTTGCTGGCCCTAGTTGTCATTCCCCTGTTTCACACCGATGCGCTGCCCGCGCGGGAGAGATTGACGATGTTATATGTACCGCCGGCGGGCGCAGCTTCCAATGTCAGCAGGCTTTCAACGCCTACATCCACTTTCAGAAACACCCCGACAAAGATGAGTGTTCCTAGTGCAGTGCATGCGACCCAAGAGGCACCTTCGCCTCCGGTGGATACTGCGGGCGGACTGGTTGGGGGAGTTCCTGGCGGAGTCGTCGGCGGAATTCCTGGTGGAGTACTTGGCGAAGTGCTGCGTAACGGGGGCAATGCGGCCACACTTGCGAAAACTCCCGCCCCGACGCCAAAGAGAATTCGCGTCCCCGCCCAAGTAGCCGAGGCGAACCTCATCCACGATGTTGCGCCGCAATATCCGCCTGAGGCCGGGCGGGAACGGATTGAAGGAACCGTAGTGCTGATGGCTGTGATCGGCAAGGATGGCGTCGTGCGCGATGTGCGAGTCGAGAGCGGGTTGCCACTGCTGGCACAGGCCGCCATCGAAGCAGTAAAGCAATGGCGCTACAAACCGTATCTGTTGAATGGAGAACCGGTTGAAGTCGACTCCCACATCACAATTAATTTCACACTCTCATGAAGTTAGGGATATTAATAATGCACAACGATACATTCGCGAAACCTAACCGGCCTTTGAACATGCTCTCGAAACCGAGACACTTCTTTTTGCTGATTGCCCTGACTGGAATCGTATTTGTAGGATCCGTTGCGGCACAATCCATCGTAGCTGCCAACCCAAATTCAGGAACTGTCCTCGGTCGGGTGCTCGATGTCAACGAAGATCCAGTTGCCAATGCTACCGTAGCGCTTCAAAGGCCCGATGCCGATCATGCCACCATTGTGACGATGGACGACGGCTCCTTTGCATTTCACGATCTCACGCCAGGAATTGCCTATGAGATCACCGTCACAGCCCAAGGATATGGAGACTGGAGCTCGTCAGTTACCGTCGAACCCGGGCAGGACAAAACTCTAACCGACATCAAACTCCGAATTGTGGCTGCGCACCGGGCGGTTACTGTGACTTATTCCGCGAAGGAGGTTGCTGCCCAGCAGCTCAAGGCGGAAGAGCAGCAGCGCGTTCTCGGTTTTATACCGAACATTTATGTAACTTACGAACCTCACCCCGAGCCCCTCACCGCTGCGATGAAGTTTCACCTGGCCTACAAAGGCCTCACCCACCCAACTTTCTTCGCGTTCGAAGGTTTATGGGCCGGAGTCGAGCAGGCAGCTCATATGACCGATTATCCGCAAGGTGCGAGAGGATATGCCCAGCGGTTCGGTGCTAACCTCGCCAGCGGCTCAAGTGAAGCCTTATTTGGCAACGCTATTCTGCCTTCGCTCCTGCATCAGGACCCTCGGTATTTCTATCGGGGTTCCGGGACAAAGAAGTCTCGGGCTTGGCACGCCATTTTAGCTCCCTTGGTCTGCCAAGGAGATAATGGGAACTCGCAGCCGAATTATTCTCAGATGGGGGGCAGTTTGATTTCAGCTGCGCTTTCCAATACCTACTACCCGGATTCGGAACGCGGTCCCGGGCTTGTATTCAGAAACTTCGGGACCAGCATGGGCCTCCACGTTGCCCTCGGTCTGGCCCAAGAGTTCTTGCTGGGCAAATTCACAAGCAGAGGTAAGCACTAGTTTCGGTTGGCTTGGAGAAGTTTCGGAGACCTCGAGCTGGTCAATCTCTCTGACTCGCCGCAATGCATCTTTTGCTGCGGACTCACGACAGCGGCGGCGAAAGTTCCCCAAGCTTTAACGTCGGCTCGATTCAGAGCGGTTTAGACAAGCCTTGGATTTCTACTCTTCCCGCGAGAGGGAAAAAGAGCTCAATAATTAAAGATGACGAGGAAGACTTGAAGCCAGGTAGGCAGGAAACCGCGCAGCGTGTTCCAATCGCAAAAAAGATTGGACTGATTGGTTTGGTCGCCGCCTCGCTCCTGCTCTGCTCTGCCCGGTCTTTTGAGCCGGCGACGAGACTGTATCGGGCCAAGCCGGAGGACGTCCCGCCCTGGGCCGAGCAGGGGAATTTTCGTTTCATTCGGCTGGACGGCGGACGAATCGAAAGCTGGAAGGCTGAGCGGACCTGGTGGGGCAAAAAGTTTAGCCCCGAAGAGAAGGATGCGCTAACCCATATCTATGACCGCGATTTCGATCAAATGCTCGCCTTGCTCAAGCAAGCGGACTTCAACTGGATCTGGGTCACCTGGAGCAACGGCTGGTCGTTCGCGGAAGAGGACGAGAACCGGGAGAACCTAAAAGAGCTAATCGCGCGCTGCCACAAGAACGGCATCCATGTATCCGCTTACCTGTCCGCTTCCAACATGTTCCGCAAGAGCGCTTATCGCGACGATCCGGAAACGAAGAATTACGGATTGTGGATGCACGGCATCCCTATGTTCTACGCTGGCCCAAGCAAGAGCGATCTGCAAATCTCCTGGGGCCGTCGGCTGGCGGACGCGCGCAAACCCGGCTGGCGCGCCTATCTCTTGAAGAAGGCTGAGCTGGCGGTGGATGCGGGAGTCGACGCGATCGTGTGGGATAACATGATCGGTTACAACGACGGCTTGGCCCAGTTGCTTGATGACACCCACCGAATGGCGGAGCGCAAGGCGCAGGAGACCGGCCGGCCCAAGGTCATGGTGGAAGCAAATATCCATATTGCGCCGGACCGCTTTGCGATGAATGACATCAACGAGCTGATCTGGGAGGAGGACGGCAAGGACACTCCGGGGGTATGGAACGGTCATTGGCAGGTGGGCAACGCGCGCAAGATCAAATTCTTGAGTGGTGAGAAGCAGCTTTGGCAGCCCCTCAAGTATGAGAACGATCTCTATCACTGCGGCCCGCGCGAGCGCTGTATCCCCAGCCCAGCCGAGCAGAAGCTTTCGATCGCCGAGGCCTACACGTTCGGCGCGGCTACCTCACGCAACATCGAGGGCCGGTTCCTCGGCGCGCTGATTAAGGGCGAGCCAGAAGCCCTGGAGGCCTGGACGGCCATCGCTCAATACAATCATTTCCTGGCCGAACATCGGGAACTGTATCACCAAGTAGTGCCGGTGGCTCAGATCGCCTTGATGTCCGCAGGGCCGCAGAACGCGCTGGCTGACGAATTCCTCAAGCAGAGCGTCTTTTTCGAGACCAAGGTGCTCGCGCACCTGGACAAGGGAGTCCCCCTGGACCGATTCAAGGTGCTGGTGGTGCCGGCAAACCTGCCCAAGCTCAGCGCCGAGCAAGAGGCTCGATTCAATACCTTCACCGCCAATGGAGGGGTGATCATCAGGGACGGAAAGGCTAGGCCGGGGATTGCGGCACGCGCCGAATCCGCGGCGGCAGGACCTCGCCTCAGCTTGGAGCCGCACGGTTACGTGCTGGGCCAGTTGACTCGGAAACCCGACGGTCGGACTTTGATCCTGCACTTGCTCAACTATGATCACCAGGCCCCGGCAGAGAACGTTAAAGTCCAGCTCGAGTTGAGCGGAGTGGTCCATGACCTGAGCCGCTTGGAGTTGAAAGTTCTTTCGCCAGACGACACCCAACCTCAGTTGGCTGGCGTCTCTCTGCACGGAAGCACCATCGAGTTCACTTTGCGCCGGATCGAGCACTATACTGTGGTGACTTTCTCGGACAGGACGGGACCGTAGTTTATCGAACACCGCCGGCTTCCTGTATCACCTCCTGCTGTTCCCAGGGTACCTTCTTGATTTCCCGCCATTCCGTGTCATCGCTCCGCTACACCTGGCCTGAGCGAGCATAAGGATGTTCCAAAACCAGGGCAGCCGAGGCAAGCACAAGCGATATCCATATCGTGTCGGCGACAAGTAAATGCAGGATCTGGAGCCAAACAGGAGCGAGTAGTAATACATTCAGCATCCCAATCCCGATTTCGGTGAACAGAAGGATGATAAGGGCGATCGAGGCGCGCGACTGGGACATTCGCAGTGACGCGTTCTTGAGCACGACCCAGGTAACGTAAATTCCGGCAATGACTGCCAGGACGGGATGAAGTAGTCGAAAATGCAAGAGACCAGGGCTGTCGGCAGTAAAGTCCTGTAATACCGACGCCCGGAGCGATGTTGCGGGGAAAAGTGTATCGCCGAGGGCGGCCATGGTACCGGTCATGCCAATGGCCAGCACCGCGAGCAAGCCAACAGCAGCAGCACTCACCTCTGTGCGTTTTTGGATCAATGTGAAATGTTTGCTGTCACTCTGAAGCCAAGCTGCTGTCAATGCAAGCGTCCCGAGCAACAGAAGAGTGTTGCCAAAATGCAAACAGAGAAAGAGGGTTCGCCCGGCAGATTGGTCCTGGGCCACGTGACCTAACAATACAAGAGCAGCTCCCAATAGAGCTTCGTTTGCCAGAAAAGCAGCAGCCAAGATCGCCGAGTATCGCGCCCAGTTGCGTTTTGACGTAGCGCGCCAGCACCAGAGTACGAGAGTAGCAACCATGAGCAGCGCGACACCGCTTGTCATCCGGTGTGTGAATTCAATAATTGTTTGCGCCTTGGCGCTCGTCCCCAGAACACTGCCGCCACAGGCAGGCCATCTATTTCCACAACCTGCCCCCGAGCCCGTGGCCCGCACAAACGCACCCCAAAGCACCACAGCCACGTTGAAACAGAGTGTCGCCCAAGCGAAACGAGCCACACTAGACACCTTTTCACCCCTTTGTTGCTGACGTTGCAGGAGTTGGCGTCAGCAGCTTCTCGATGGCCCGCTCCATCGTTCGATTCATCTCAGAGACGACGGCGGGTACGTCGCGCTGGCGGACTGTTCCTACCTCGTCGACGGTGTTCGTCCACACTGGGGCACCAGTGATGAGATTCGTCATTTGAGCCGTGATTGCAACCTCGACTTTGACCCCGCCCTCATAGTCAATTTCCTCAAGTTTCTCAATGCGACCACTGAGGACGTAATCGATGTCAGATCGTCCATCGTACAATCTGACCTGTGTAAAGTTTCCGCTCGCGCGCAAGCGGTCAGTCACGGCATTGGTCACGACCTCTCGCGGGTCGACCGCCCATCGGTGGTAATTATAGAAACCGATTTGTTCCGGGGAGGTTTTGTAGACAATGGCGCCTTGATGCAGGTAAGCTGGCGATCGGAATTCGCGTACGGCCAAGGATGCGCGGACACCCTCTTGCGCCGGTGGATCCGGCGGCGGCGGTACGTGAAGAGTGTAATAATTCGGGTATTTCACCGCTCCCCCGCACCCTGCCAAAGCGATCAGAGCTGCCAGCACAAAAGAAGTTGCGATTAGTTTTTTCTTCATATATCCCCTCACTTTTCTTGTGGGACTGCGCGTTCTTTAGGCTGCTTGATCCGGATCAAGCTCCAGGGACGCTGCTTCAGTGAATCGGTCAGCTGATCCAGGTTGTCGGTTGCGACGCGCAGGTTTTCCACCGTATCGTCGATTTTGTAGTCATTCGCGCGCACCATCACCTGCATGTCCCCGAGCAATTGTTTGGCTTGCTGCAGGGTGTTCTGCAAATCGACCAAGTCTTTGCGAACTGGCTCACGGATATCGCTAATTGTCCCATTCACGTTCTGAACGGTGTCATCGGCGTGCTGGCTGAGCAAGATTAGCTGATCGGAAATACGATCGATCTTCGGCCGTTCACTCGCCAACATTCCATTAACGTTGTCCAGTACCGCCTGAATTTTTTGCTGGCTTGGTTTGCCGGTCACAGTGTTCAGATTCGCAAGAAGACTGCGCGCGTCGCCAGTGATGCCTTCCAATTCTCCACGTGCTTGGGTGATCAGACCGTTTGCATTGTCCGCAACAACGGCCAACTTGCCGGCGATCTCATCCAGGCTGGAGGCTTCTTGCGATTGAATAGCCGATCCGGGAGAAAGGCGTTTGGCATCATTGCCGCCGGTAGTAATGGATAGCGAAGCAGCACTCATGACGCTGGTCAGACCTAACTTGGCCACGGACTTCTCATTCAACGGGGTGCCTTGTTTCACGTTTAGCAGAATCTCGATCTTCGTAGGGTCCGACGTCCATGGCCGAACGGATGTTACCTTGCCTACGTTGATCCCACCAAAGAGCACAGACGCACCCGGCTCAAGTCCGCCGGCATATCGCAAGTATGTTCGATAGGGAACGGTATGGCCACCGAACTGCGCATTCATGAGGTAGATGACCGTGAACGCCAGAATCGCGAAACATCCCAGGACGAATGCCCCGACTTTTGCTTCGGTTGTCACTGATGTGTCTCCTGAGTGTGCAAGTACTTTTCGAAGTGAGCGGCGACGGCGGTCGCATCCACCAGGTCCTCGGGAATACGATCGAGGAAGTGCCTGATCCGCGGATCCCGACTCGCCCTAATCTCGTCCTTAGTTCCAACCGAGCTGAAGATTCCCTTGTGCAGCATCGCAATACGGTCTGCGATCCGGAAGGCGCTCGGCATTTCATGGGTGACGACAATTACTGTCATATGAAAGGTCTCCTTCAGGAGCAGGATGAGTTCATCCAACTCCGCCGCAACAATCGGGTCAAGCCCGGCGGAAGGCTCATCGAGCACCAGAATTTCGGGATCAAGTGCGAGAGCGCGAGCGACGGCGCCGCGTTTTTTCATGCCGCCGGACAGGGACTGTGGAAGTAACTTGCGGAAGTCTGCCAGACCGACCACTGCCAACTTCATCCACACCATCAGATCGATGATAGACGGCGCGAGCCTGGTGTGTTCCCGCAGCGGCAGGGCGACATTGTCCTCGACCGAGAGTGAGTTAAACAAAGCAGCACTTTGAAATGCCACGCCAATGGAATGCCGAACCTTCTTTAGCTCGGCGGGGGAGCAACGGGTAATATCAACCCCCTTGACGATCACATTGCCGGATTTCGGCTGCTCGAGCCCAATGATCTGACGCAAGAGCGTGCTCTTTCCGGAGCCGCTCCCACCCAGCAGGACCATCGTCTCGCCTGGTTCGACGTCGAGATTCAGTCCGTCCAACACTCGGCGCCCATCGTATTCAACCACCAGGTCGCGAACAGAAATAATTGCCATCAGGGTCTCATTGTGAAGTAGAAGATCGCGGTGAAGATTGCGTCGGCAACGATGACGAGGAAAGTGGACTTCACGACCGCGCTGGTGGTCGACCGGCCAACGGAATCCGGTCCTCCACGGACCCGAAACCCTTCGAGGCAGCCGACGTGAGCGATGATGGTGGCAAAAGCCACGCTCTTGATCAGACCTGTGATCACGTCGCGCAGAGCAATGGATTCCAGTACGTACCGGAAGTACAAGAACGGCGCGAGCCGCGTGCTGAAGAACATGAACAATCCACCGGCGACGATGCCGAAAGAATTGGAGACGACCGTCAGACACGGAATGCTGACCAGCGCGGCCAGATACTTTGGCGCAAGCACGAATTCGATCGGTTCCAGGGCCATGACTCGCAGCGAATCAAGTTCCTCGGTAACCTTCATGGTCCCGATCTCGGCTGCGAACGCCGAACCCGACCTTCCGCTGACCGCAATCGCTGTCAGCAACGGACCGAGCTCGCGTGTGAAACCGACCGAAACCAGATCGATGACATAATGCAGGGCGCCGAAACGTCGCAACTCGGAGGCTCCTTGCAGGGCAAGAATGAATCCCGTGCAAATGGCCATCAGGGATACCATCGGCAGGGCGTCATACCCGATCTGAAGCATCTGCTGCACCGTTGTCTTCCAGCGGTAGCGGTTCCCGACTAGTGGCAACGCACTCTTCATGGCGCGTAGCGTCGACCACAACTGAATGTTCAAGCTCCCGACATAATCGAGTTCGTTGAGGGTCCTTCTGCCAACGTCTTCGAGAACATTTGCCATTAGGACGCCTTCGACGCCGATGAAGCGCTTCCACACCCGTTCTTTGCGAACAGAGTGGACATGCCGATAACCTGAAATAAATGAAGAAGACGATCTTGCAGGCCCTGCACGCACAACGTGGTCTGCCGCATGCGTGCTATTTTGAGTCCTTCGATCAGGGTCGCAATACCAGAGCTGTCAAGGTAAGAGACTTCACTGAAATCAACGATGACAGCTTGCGGCGAGTGCGCTTGTAATATGGACAGGAGGCGATCCCGAAAAGCCGGCGAAGAATCGATGTTGAGGCGGCCACGCAAACACAGTGTGCTGCCTTCGTCACCGGGGAGCACAGTGATCTCGAGACTGTCAGTCGGGGGGATTGTGCCACGCGTCATCTTAACTGTTCGCCTCTGCATTGTTCGTAAGTGCGCAGGCGCACTGAATTGGTAAACCACGGAACTCTGGGATATGCGGTGGTTCGGCTTTATGATTTTCTAATTTGCTGTTCCGGGCTTCGATGGCTTTGATGGACTTGTCAAACGCTCGTTGCAGGACGTGCCTGCCGATGGTCCTTAATACCAAGCCGAGTGCCCGTCCCTTGCAGTTCCTACCCTTGCGTACCAACACCACTTCAATATCGGTCGTCCCGCTAAGGCGACGCGTGAAGGTGTAGGTGTAGCTGGACCCGTAGTCCCACACGTTGGAATCGATCGTCGTGAGGACAACGCAGTTGGGATCGGACCAGTCGTAGTACAGACGTTCCCAGGTGCCCTCCGAGCCTTCGGTGACGTCAGCCTCAGACCGGCCGAGGTAATGCACCTTGAGGTACTCGTCGGCGCTATTGCCAAAGAGCTTGGAGCGGCCAGGTCCGAAGTCGGTGAGCCCGGCGACGAACTGCCCGGGTGTCAAGGTCGTCGTCCGGCGGAAATGGATTTCTGGGGTCTCGTTGATGATGCACATTGTCGTTCTTCTTCCTGTCGAGCACCGACACAAGAGACCATGCAATAGGCTCTCCATCTGGAAGTGACTGAAAAGAATGAAACTGAACCCCGGAATCGAGGCGCTGCACTCAGCAAAATGACGAACGATGAGCAAGAGCCAGTTTGGATGCGGAGCCATTCTTTGCCCTTACAAACGGCATCCTCAAGATTCGCAGAAAGGCTGGAGCCCGGGCCTTTTGACCCGGGCCGGAATGGTAGGAAGTGCGGGGTGGGAAAGTGGAGGTTTGGCGATCGAGCGTCGCGCGCACCCACTGTAACCTGCGGTTCGTGACGGGACGGTTCGTGAGGGGACAGTCTCGGGGTGGGCTGCTGGTTGGGCTGAGGCGTAACTCGGGGTTAGCAACAGCAGTGCGCCAGCAATAATCAGCGGCGCGGTTGTAGGCCGCCGAGAGTCCGACATGTTCCGCTTGCGATTTTGCCTAACGATCTGCATGAATTCGAGCGAATACGGCATCTCTCTACCGCAATCGAGACAGCACACATATGCAAGGCCGACCTGGTTCTGGCGCGGCCACGTCGTGTGGGAATGCACACACTCGAACAAGTAAGCCCAAATCCATCTCAGCACGCTCATATTTCCTCTATGCCAGCGCGATCTGTCCGAGCATGCCGGCGATTGCATAAGCTCCTAGCTGGAGGGAGGCTAGCTGCAGGTATGCTTTTCGCAGCTGTTTGTGGTACTCCTTCTCGCTAATCCGCGCCATTGCCGCGGCTCCGTTAATGCTGAAGCCGAGCACGTGATGTAGAACAAAGGCAATACGCGCGCACGAATCGAGAAGCAGGATCGGATTACCCTTCGTCTTTTCTTTCAAAGAGAGAGTCAGAGTTGATGTGGCAGGGCTGGAGCCGCTATACAGCAAAGCCTCAAAGGCCAAGGACTCGCGGTCCGATGCCGCCGAGGCATCGAGTCGCAGCTGAGCCAACGAAATTTCGATTGTGCGCCGGAGCAGATCGCCGCGCGAAGCAAGATCCCCCATTGACGCGTCAACCGCTGCCATCACAACCGAAAGGGCCAGATCCGGGTCAAGCGTCAGCAAGTACGCGGAATAAGTAAGTTGATCGAGTTCGACATCGATGCTGTTGTTTAGGGGCTGAATGAGTTGTGGAGTCATGGTGCTTGCTCCTGCAATCCATACAAAATCAACTGAAAGGCGGATTGCCGTTTTCCTTTCGCTTGAACACCCGACACAAGGGAACAAAGCAACCCACTCTCCATCGGCAAACCGCTGAAAGCAAAGAATGTGAGCACCAAAATCACGCCGCATGCTCAGCAAAGTGACGAACCGTGAGCAGGAAGTCGGTGTGACGCCTATCGAGAGGGGGATCGATCCTAAAGCACTTGTTGATGTCACTCATTCACTGTCACAGGTGACAACCCCAAAAAAGGCCGGAGCCCGGGCGTGGCGACCCGGGCCGGAACGGTAGGGTCAATGGTGGGAAAGTGAGGTGGGATTTGGGGCAGAACTGTGAAATACGTTCGATTCACGCTCCGACGTTATGTTTCATCGGTTTGAGAGTGTCACTGCATGTGACCACCCCGTTTGGTGAATCTGCCCAGGATGAACTCCTGAGCAAGGCTGGCGCCGATCCGTTCTGCGGTGCCGATTGCGAAATTCCCAAAGACAAGGCCAACGCCGCGATTTGCTCGGGGAAAATAAAGATTCGAGAGGCCGGCTGATGCCAGGTTACCGCCGAGGCTGGAGTAATTTGGCATCGATTTCCCGCTGTCACTCCGGGTGACAAAAGGGCTAAACATTGCGTGCCGGATTCGAGAGCTGGTTGTGCCAGTTCCCTGATAGAAATAACGGGGATCTTGATGGAGCAATGACGGCAGGATGGCGCCACCGATCATAATGTCAGAGAAACCATCAGCCGCAGTTGCGCCAAGGCGCTTTCCGTAGGCGCCCCACCCTTGACCGTATTTTGGACTGTCTGCCGCCTGTCGGATACCCGCCATGCCAAAGACCCCGGCAGCAGTAACCGGATCTGTAGACACCTTTAAGGCAAGCTGAAATTTCATTTTCGCGGTGAGGGGTGCAGGGTTCTTCTCATACGAGACGTAAAAGTTGGGAATGAAACCCAATACCCGTTGATGTTCCTCGGCCTTGAGTTGCTCACTCGCAATCTGCAACGGGTCGTAGGTGACATTGACTTGTGTGACCTCGGTTCGAATCCGTAGTTGAATTCCAGTCACGATTTTGAACTGACCTGGTTCGAGCGTTGTGCGGGAAGAATTCCAATCCGCAAAACCCTCGGCAGCAATAGTGATGTCGTACGGTGTTCTCGGTTGCACGTCGCGGAACTCGAAGGATCCACTTTCTGGCGTCGTTACGGTGCGGCGCTCGCCGCTGTCAAAGCTCTTAAGCTCAACCGTGGCATTGGGTACAGGATCACCATTTACGTCAATTACTGTGCCGATGATAATTCCCAACTTCAGCTCTGGTTTGACACTCTGTCCAAACAAGCACATGGGGATTGCGAAGGTCATCGCGCCTGCGATTGCTAAACGAATTCGAGCTAGGCTCAGCATGCGTTTGGTCCATTTCAAAGGTGAGTGCATGGGAGCAGGTTCGCTCCCATGTGCTCTGTGTTTCGTCCTGTCACCGGTAGGAACCAGGTGTGGTTCTCCTTTTTTTGATCACCGACGCAACAGAACAGTGCAACCAGCTCGCCATCCGGAAGTTACTGGAACCAAAGAAAGTGAGCACCGGAACGAATCCGCATGCTTCAGCAAAATGACGAACGATGGGCAAAGGAAGCGCATGTAACGCCATTGAGAGGAAAGTCTCGCGCAAACCACAGTGATGGTGATGAAACGGTTTCCAAAATTCGGACTGCCGCAGGTCTTACAGAAGATCAAGCTTTTACTGCGCCCTACCAGACTCAGGCTTACCCCCTTTGAGATTGGTGGCCGGTCTTTGGTTTTCTATAGGCACCTCATGGGATTGGCCCAATATATCGTTGTACCGAATTGTGTTCTTGCCCACGAGTATCAGCAACTCGCGGCCGGCGGCATATTTCACAGTCTCCTCGTGCAGTGGAGGCGTATACAGCACCACATAAATCGTGTCGCCGACTTTTACGGACACGTCATAGTTGGTGGCCTCTGAAGCCCCAACCTTCTCGGCAGTCTGATGAATCTTGACCTCGGTGATAGTGCCCACTTGCCACTTCGATGCGGACTGGGAAAAAGCTGGCAAGGCTGCGAAACAAATACAAAAGATACCCACTAACTTCAGCATGGACGGCTCCTCTGTTTGCTCTGGCCGAGCTCTCATTCTTCTCAAAGATTTAAATCATTTGCTGGCGTATGCTATTCGCGCTAATTCCCGCCGTGGCGAAGGCGTGGTCAGAGTCCGAAGAAAGTAGCCATTCCCGGGCTTCGTCATGATGGTCTTCTTGCGCCAAGTCCTGCACCGCGCGGAGAATTACGGCCTGATACAGACGGGCATACCGATGATGCGCAATCAGCGGTGCGGTTTGGCGTTTGTTCGGAAGTGACATCACCGCATTCTCCCCATGGCAATCGCCGCCGGTGCCTCACAGCCAGGACAAAACTGTGCCTTTGAGCCCCGCAAGCGAAGCAGCAAGACTCCGCAGCCTTCGCAGAATTTAAGTTCGCGGGCGTCAAACACTTCAGAAGAGTGCAGGGATTCTTCGTAACGATGGATGGGATTCCAGTTCGACCCTTGGCTCATTGGCTCACCGCCATTCTTTGGTATGCGAAGTTCATCGAGATCCTTATTTCTTGACTCCTGACGCACGATAGCAATGCAACCGACCCGCCATTCGGAAACCGTTGACAACAAAGAAAGTGAGCACTCAGAATCGCGCCGCGCGCTCAGCGAAATGACGAAGCATGAGCAAGAGTCCACTCTCCGACAGTTGCCAATGGAAATGATTCATGCCACCCACTCGCACTAAGCGGCTCGACCACCGGGAAGTATTTCCAAGCTGGATGTCGTGGCCCAGAACGATCCCACGGGGGTGGAAATCAATTCCTGAACCAAATAATGACCTGTTGCTGAATCCTGAGTGATCGGCTCCCAGCGTCGCCGACGTTGAGGAGGTTTCGGATTCCTCCAAACAATCTCTAGTACTGCTATTCGCCCCATTGTCGTTCTCCTTCTCCTCAAGACCTACGCAAAGAGAAGAACGCAACTGGCTCGCCATCCGGAAATCGCTGAGAGGAAAGGAAAGTGAGGCCCAGAATCAAGCCGCATGCTCAGCAAAATGACGAACGGTGAGCGAGAGGAGGGTGGTGATCTTATTTAGGGGTGGGTCGCTTTTCTCCGTACTTGTCGATGCCCAGCCGCCGGATCTTCGATTCCAAGGTCTGGCGCGGAATCCCGAGTTTCGCTGCTGCTCCCGAGGGTCCGGAAATCCGCCCATGGGTTTCTGCGAGAGCCGCTTTGATCATTTCTACTTCACGATCCCCCAATGCCGAAAGACCCTCGGGCGGCGATGACTCTTCCGATTCGCCATCGAGCCAGCTCTCATCAACGACGAAGGTGTCGGTTTCACTGAGGATCACCGCACGCTCCACGACGTTCTGCAGCTCGCGAATATTTCCCGGCCAATTGTAGGCTTGTAGCTGCTCCAGCGTCTCCTTCCTGATATGGCGGATGCTCTTGCCGGCGTCTTTAGCAAAGCGCCCGACGAAGTACTCCACGAGTAATGGAATGTCATCCACTCGCTCGCGTAGCGAAGGAATCGCGATTGGAAACACGTTCAATCTGAAAAAGAGGTCCTGGCGGAAGGTTCCGGCTGCCACGGCAGCGGGGAGATCGCGATTCGTTGCTGCGATCACCCGAACATCCACTGAGATCGGATTGTTACTCCCGACTCGCTCAAATTCCTTCTCCTGTAACACCCGGAGGAGCGCGATCTGTGTCTCCATTGGGAGTTCGCCGATTTCGTCCAGGAACAGCGTGCCGCCATTCGCAGCTTCAAACCTCCCCACACGGCGTTGCAGTGCGCCGGTGAAGGCTCCCTTTTCGTGCCCGAAAAGCTCGGAAGCGATTAGCGATTGCGGAATCGCAGCACAATTGACCTTTACGAAGGCTCGGCTTGCACGTTTCGATCTCCTGTGCAAGGCACGCGCTATCAGCTCTTTTCCGGTTCCGGTTTCGCCCAGAATGAGGACCGTCGCGTCAGAAGGTGCGACCTTCTCCACCTTCTTAAGCAGCTGGCTGATCGGTTTCGAGGAACCGACGATTTCCTCAAACATCGAAGAGCGATCGATTTCCTCCCTCAGAACGAGGTTCTCGTTGCGGAGCCGGTCTTCCGTCCTCTTTTGGTCCTCGATGTCGGTTCCGGTAACGTACCAGCGGATAACGGTGCCGGACTGGTCTTTCAACGCGTCATATTGAACCAGCTGCCAGCGATACTGCCCGTTCTTGAACAAAAGGCGCATTTCCGAATCGAACGGAATTCCCTTCGAAAGTCCTGCGTTACGCTCGTCGACGACGCGATCCACATCATCAGGATGGCAAATCCGTGCTACGTATCCAGTACCTTTCATCTCGTCCATTGTGAGTCCGGAATCATCCAGCGCAACTCGATTTGCGTAGAGCAGCGTGCCATCCGGTGCCAGGACTACGATGGGCTGGCGGATAGTATCGGTGATCGTGCGAAGGTCTTCTTCACTTTGGCGTAACTTCTCCTCGGCGTGCTTGCGGTCGTCTATGTCGGTTGCCGTACAGTACCAGCGGATGATCTGGCCAGATTCGTCTTTTAGCGGATTGTACTGAAAGAGCTGCCAGCGATACTGCCCGGTCTTGAACAACAAGCGCGCTTCCATCTCGAACGCGATACCCCGCGAGAACCCTTCTTGACGCTCGGCCTGGATACGTTCCCTGTCGTCAGGATGAGCGGCGAACCGCCACACCTGATTCCAAGTCGGCTCGCCCGGAACAGACGCAGGCTTGGTCATCCCCGCGCGCGTGAACAAGTTCTCATCGCTGAAGTCGCGAAGGGCGAACCCGGTATTTTCCAAAGACACCCTGTTTGCGTACAGGGTGGTCCCATCCGGCGCGAGGACCACAACGAATTGGCGAATAGCGTCAGTGATTGTGCGAAGTTCTTCCTCACTTTGCCTTAACTTCTCCTCGGCACGCTTGCGATCGTCGATGTCGGTTGCAGTAGAGTACCAACGGATGATCTGGCCAGATTCGTCTTTTAGCGGGTTGTACTGCATGAGCTGCCAGCGATACTGCCCGCTCCTGAACAAAGCACGAAACTCCAGATCGAATGGAACCCCACGCAAAAGTCTCTCTCTACGCTCGTCTCGGAGGCGTTTTAGGTCGTCGGGATGCACCACTCGAGCCCAAAAACCTTGCTCATCCAGTTGGTCCCTGGTGTATCCCGTGAGATCAAGAGCCACTTGGTTTACATAGAGTGTCGTACCATCCGGCGCCAGTACCACGATGGGTTGGCGGATGGTATCGGTGATCGTGCGAAGGTCTTCCTCACTTTGCTGTAGCTTCTCCTCGGCGTGCTTGCGATCATCGATGTCTGTAAGAAGGAGATACCATGCGGTTATTCTGTGTTCCGAATCTTGCACCGGGAGACCGCGTACTTGGAACCATCGGTACACCCCATCCGCACGCCGGCAGCGGTGCTCCACTTCATAGAGCCGACCCTGTTCGATCGATTTGATGCGAGCCTCGATTACGCGCGGAAGATCATCAGGATGAACGGCATCAGTTAGGGCCCAGTGCTTCAACTCCTCATTTGTTTTACCGAAATACTCTAGTGTCTGGCCGTTGAGAAACTCGACCTCACCCTTTGCACCCATTGTCGCAACCAGCCCGGGGATGTTATCGACGATCTGCCGCCAGGATAATTCCCTCGCTTGCAGGTCCTCCTCCACGCGCTTGCGATCCTCGATGTCGATATTGGTTCCGTACCATTTGAGGATATTGCCTGATTCATCTTTCAGTGGATTGGCGCGAATGAGGAACCATCGATAGGAATTGTCGAAACGGCGCGTCCGCGCCTCAGTGTCGACCGGGATGCCCGAGGCCAGGGACAATTGCCACTCCTCGACAAGTCTCTTGCGGTCGTCCGGATGAATCGCTTCCGTCCAGCCCCAGCCCTGCGCTTGTTCCGCTGTCATACCCGCGTAATCGAGCCACACCTGATTGATGAAGTCACAGTAGCCATCCGGGCGAGTAGTCCATGCCGCCGTGGGGATCGTATTGATGATGGCGGCAAGATTGCGCTCGCTCTTTTGCAGCGCCTCCTCCACACGCTTGCGTTCAGTGATCTCGCGATAGATTACGTACTCGGAAATCTGGCTTCCCGAAATCGATACAGGCCCGCTGATTATGGAGACGTGAACGGGTGTGCCATCCTTGTGCTTCCGCACCGTTTCAACGTTCAGGCTCTCTCCTTGAAGACCCCGGCGCGTGTATTCGTCCGCCTCAGCCGAAAGTTCTTCAGGAACGACGAGTTCGTTAATGAGACGCCCGCAGGCTTCCTCTTGGGGAAAGCCGAAAATCCTGGTGAACTCCGGATTGACCTTCAGGATTCGATCATGTGTGTCGAGCAGAACGACCGCCTCTGGCACTTTGGAAAAAAGTCCGCCAAGCAGGGCTTCTTGGCGAATCGCTTCGGGAATGGTGCGAGGGTCTATCCGTTCTGGCGGGAGCTTCTCAAGCGCGCTCATAAGGCCAATCCAGCGAGCCGGCATAGGTTGGGGGAACGCATACAGGGCAAACTGATTAGGCCATGACTGTGGGTTCCAAACAATTAGACAATGGTACGGATAGTACTTTGGTATAAGGCTGGGGCGAGCCGGGAGCGTACTACTTTTGACGAAGCGGGACCGCACGATTCCATCAAGGACGAGCGCGGCCCGGGTAGAGGTTCCGAAACGCGGTGGTGTCAGCCGGCATCCGAAGAACCGGGCTGCTCCCCATCGGCACGCTCGCGAATCATCCATTCGTGGACATAGGCAGGGCAATGGACGAGTTGAACGCCCGCATCTTCGCAGTTGATCAGGAACCGGACCACCCCGAGGTCCACTAGTGTAACTTCGCTTAAGTCCAAGATCTTGCTTGCGCAGCCGTCATCCATTTCCGATAGAATGCTGGCGATTTGGTCCGACTGAATCCGCCCGCTCAGCTGCAACTTGATCACGCATCCATCGCTATCTTTTTCAATCCTCAACATTTTGCTCATTCCTGCGGCGTGACGGTTAGTCACGCGTAATCTCTGGGAACTACATTTGTCGTTGCAGTGACTCCAGTTCGATCCGACAGATATCGCTGAAGGCCCTCAATGGATCGTTCCCCGTCCCGGCCTGGGCTTCAATCTGTTCGGCTGTAAGGTTGGCTTTTGGATACGTGCTGACAATAGCTCTTATGACCTGTTCGGCTTCTTGCAGAACGGGCTCGGACGAACTGAGCCGAATGCGGCTCGCCAGCGCATAGACTGGCAACATTTTTTGAGGATCACTGGAGTTGTGTTGCATGGCGTCCACTAGCAAGCGCGCGCTTTCGCCAATGAAGTCGGAATACAGCGCCTCCCGTCGCGCAATCTGCTTTCCCAACAAATCTCGGCGGTCCTGATGTCTCGCCGTGATCCACGTACCGACAGCCGAGCCTAATGCACCAACCAGCGAACCACCAATAGCCGCTACGGCAGTGATCACCACCGAGTTCATAGGAGTCCCGAACGCATCCGGTAGACCTTCACTCCTTGACCGCCTTAGCAGTCACTACATCACCCGTTCCATTGACGACGCCGTGCTTCCGGAGGATGCTGTAAGTGATGTCTTCTAGCTGTGCCATAACCCCAACTCGAGGGTGCTCGCGCCGTTCAACGAAATTCGCCTGGCTCTTCATTCCCTCACCTCACTGTTTGCTTTCTGGGCAGCACCGAAGCCATCAACCGCCGCCGGCGTGTGCCAGACGCGATTCCCACGTTTGAGTTTGCAATTCCAGCGCCGTTCGTAAACTACTGGCGCGCAAGGGTTGACATGTCGACCCCAGGGACCCGTCTTCAGCAAAATGCTGAGCTTTCAGCAGACGGGATCGGTTGCGCATCATCGTTCTCCCTTTGCTTTCACAACATTGCGGGTGGCATGAGGCTTGCATTCCTCGGGTATAACGCAAGGCGGATTGATGAAGGATGGAGCTGCCGTGGTGAGGCGTTACGAGAAGGAAGCTAGGAGGTCACCATGTGGATGCGTTGCTGTGCAAGAGGTAGGCGATTACTTAGGAAAGCCAGGCTATCCGATCACATTTGCTGCGAGTGCGGCTGGGAGTGGTAACTGCGATGAAAAACGTAATTGAGTACTACGTATCCGAGCAATTCCGAAAGCGGAGCGGAAGATGGATTGCCCCCGAGCAGCGCGGGAAGATCATTTCGTTTCCCACTCCGCAAAAGAAGTCAGCAGAACATGAAGTCGCTGTGCAACAAAGGAGCTAGCTATGAGCGCGGTCGAATTTGGGCTGGCATCGCAAACAGCTTTTGTAGAAACACTGTCGCATAGTCCCTTTGAGGAGGGTTACAACGGAACGCAATCGTTGGAGTCCTCCGAGGACAACGGTTCCCTCGCTGACGAACCAAGGAGTGAGGCGGGCTTTGAACAAATCATCGGCCGATGCACGGCCATGCGTCGAGTTCTGCAGCAGGTGGAGGTGGTAGCGCCAACCGACTCTGGCGTCCTGATTCAGGGAGAAACGGGCACCGGAAAGGAATTGGTTGCCCAGGCCATCCATAATCGAAGTGCGCGGCGGGATCGACCGTTTATAAAGGTAAATTGCGCCGCTATACCTTCCGGCCTACTGGAAAGTGAATTGTTCGGACATGAAAAGGGCGCCTTCACCGGGGCGATTATGCGAAAGCCCGGCCGGTTCGAGTTGGCGGACAAAGGAACCTTGTTCCTGGACGAAGTCGGAGATATTCCCCTCGAGCTACAGGCAAAACTGCTGCGCGTTCTGCAAGAGCGTGAATTTGAACGGCTGGGCAGTACGCGGACGCAGCAAGTCGATGTACGCGTGGTCGCGGCGACACACCGCGACCTGAAGCAGATGGTGGAAGAGGGAGCCTTCCGCAGCGATCTGTACTACCGCCTCCACGTATTCCCGCTGACGGTTCCTGCCTTGCGCGATCGGAGCGAGGATATCCCGTTCATCGTCCGTCACTTCGTGGCCAAGTATTCCCAACGAATGAACCGGCGCATCGAAACAATTTCACCCCGCACCATGGAAGTGCTCAAGAACTATGCTTGGCCAGGGAATGTGCGGGAGTTGCAGAACTTCATCGAGCGAGCTGTGATCCTTTCGCCCGGAACCGCACTCAGCGCTCCCTTGGACGAATTGACACAAGAGACGGTTCAGAGTTCACAGGCCCAGAGTTCACAAACCCACTTGTCCACACTTGAAGAGATGGAGCGGGAGCACGTGCTACGCGCTCTGAAGGAATCGAACTGGGTCACTGGCGGACCCAACGGAGCAGCGGCCAAACTAGGGATGAAACGGACCACCCTGGCATATCGGATTCGTAAGTTGGGAATTGCTGTCCGGCCGCAGCTATAACGAGAGATTTCTTAAAGCTCAAAATCGACTCGCGACGCGCTTTCGGCGGCTCATTCGAATCTGGACCATTACCTTGATAAGGAAGTTCGAGCTCGCAGGCAACGAACGTCCACATCGAGGAAACACGAGGTTATATCAACGATTTCAACGCTAGCGTGGCGAGTACATCACCGGCCTTTAAACTTTACGAGAAAATGTTCACATTGCATCCAAACGGCGTTAATCCAGGTTCGCTTTGGGCAACCGCAAAGGCGGTGATAAGGAGCTGTAAAGGCAGCCGCATAAGGAGCGCCTAGGCAAGCGCACCTTGGAAAAGGCGTTGGAAACACCATCAGTGCCGTCGAAGCCAATTGAGAGGCGAGCGATACCCGCACGATGAGCGACAGTCGCTATCTTGTGGAAATGCAGAGCGAAGCCGTTTCAGCTATTCGAACTCTACGTCGCTGAAATCGATTGAGACCATCAGCATTTCCTGGATCGGCCGCCGGTCAGGCCCGCGTGTATATGCACGCCTTCTGGTTGGGAAATGAATTCCGTTTGCTGTCGCATAATCGGAGGTCAGCTGTGCTGCTGGAAAACCGCCCGCAATGTTCACGTTGTAGTCGTGGCGGCGAAGCATGAAGTCGGCCTCCCCAAAGAAAAAGTCCTGGATGAGGCTGTGAGTTTCGATTGAACCCGGGAAATAGGCGCGCAATACGCGCCATGTCTCTGCTCCTTCCCGCCAAGGTTCTGTTTCCTCCACTCGTACACCCTCCATCGCAAGAAGGAATGGTGTGGTGAGATATGTCCATACGGCTTCTCCGTTGAAGTACGCCCTCTGAAGGGGGTCCCAAGGAGTGCTCATCTGGTGACCGGCGAACGAGTCCTTGGGCGCGTGTCGTTCGGCCACCACTGTGCCATCGAGCTTCTCGATGGCGATCCGCTCCGGAGTGAACATCGTTCTCTGATCTGGAGCCCCGAACGGCAGAACGGATGAGCGTTCCTCGTGCAACCACACGGACATGCGCCGGGGAGTCGAGTCCTGCAGCATTCCTTTGAGAGCAAAAAAGCCGCCGCCGGTCACAATCGCGGCTTCGACTTTCTGATATTTATTCCAGCGGTTCAAGCCGCCGTGAGCGTCGAGAACATTGGCAAGCACTTGGTTCATCAGATTCGGACCTCACCGAGCGTTTTGATTACGCCAGAAATCTCGGGAAGAGGCTATTGGACGATGGTACTGGCGATGCTCTTTTATTAGTCTGCACTCAGAAGGTTCCTGCGTTATCGGTTTCTTGGGGTGGTTGATCAGAATGTGAAGCGTGCATCCAGCTGAATCTGGCGCCCAGTGCCAACAGTAGAGAATATTCGCGCGACGTTGCTGGCGAACACGGCGTCTCCATTCCCTCCCAGGGTGAGCGGGCTTTGCGTGTTGCTTGGAACTGCAAAATTCGGACGATTGAGCAGATTGTACGCTTCCGCCCCAAACGTAAGCTTCGTGCCCTCCCACAGATGGAAGCCCTTTTGCAGTGCCAGATCAAATTGCGCGAAGGCGGGGCCGCGTAGGATATTGCGTCCAGCAGTGCCAAACTGACCAGGAGGCGGTAGTGCAAATGCGCTTGGATTAAACCAGCACAACGGAGTACCCACTCTGGAGCCGTTTGGGCAAACACCCACGTAAGGATTGCCCGCAAGGTCCGGTCTTTCCGAAGTCAACAGTGATTGGACATCTGCATTGTCAAACCCGAGCACTGGAGTAAAAGGTACGTTGCTGTGAACGTTGACGATGGCGGAAATCTGCCAGCCACCCAATCGGCTTCCGCGTCCAAGAGGCAGCTCGTAAACAAGGTTGGCAACGAAATTATGCCGAATGTCGAATCCTGACCGCCCTCGGTCCCCCTTACGATTGAACGGGTCTTGAGTCGTGGGAGGTTCGTTTACCGCTTCGATAGAAACATTGCTCGAAGCATCGTCTACTGAATGGGAGAATGTGTAGGACGCCTGCCAGGAAAGATTATGCCCGTTACGCTTCGAAACGGACATTTGAAATGAATTGTAGAAAGACTGTGCATCGGTTAGATCCTCCAACAGAGGTGAAGGCAAGTTTGGATTCAAGCGATGACCTAGGCCTGGTTGGAATGGATTCGCTTCGACTTCGCGAGGAAGGTGGTTGCCTCGCGCGCCCAAGTATCCGGCGGTGAGAACAGTGCCCGGCGCGATTTCCCGCTCCAAGTCGAGATTGTATTGCCATGCATATGGGAACTTTGGGTGGTAAGTCATCTGAAGCACGGAAAGTGGCTGTGTCAGGAGAGCACTTCGCGGATTGAGAAAACTAGGAAACACGTAGGAATTTATGTCGTAAAAAGGACGCAGAGCCCGATCGATACCAAACAAGATAAAGGGAACCTGATCGCGAAAAATGCCGGCTCCGCCCCGCATTATCGTCTTGCCGTTACCGAAGATGTTCCATGCAAAGCCAGCTTGGGGTGAAAACAAATCCCGTGGTGTGGCAGCGAATAAATTGCCGACCGTCGGGCCGGAATCCCTGGCGGGATTACGAATGACCGACATGCGCCCGTGTGCCTCAGTGGGATTGGAGTAGAAGTCGTATCGTAAACCGACATTCACAGACAGACGGCTCGTTGCCCGAAAGAAATCCTGCGCAAACCCAGACACAACACTCTGACGGTAATCCCGATTCGAGTCGGAGTTGGAAGGATCAACGCCCACATACGACAGAGGCAGAGCTTCAAGGAAGAATTCAAGAGCAGGGTTTTTGGACTGTGCCTGAAGCCCGAACGGACTCAAATCCTGGAAGGTGTATATCCCATTCACCCCAAAGTCCAGCGGGCCATTGGATTGGATCCTTCGGACCTGGGCTCCGAATTTAAGCGTGTGGCGATGAATTGTCGATGAAAGCTGATCCTGAACTTGATAGACGGTCGAAAAATCGCCTAACGGAAAAATGGGACTATTGCCCACCAAACTCATACCTGCAATGTCGATGGTCCCCAACGGTCGGCCAGGCACTAAAGAAATAGAAAGCCCCGGGTGTGTATCAACGATTGAAGTCGACGCGGTGGTGCGGTTGATACCGAACCGCAACTCGTTCAAGATTTCTGGTCCGAGATTGCTGCGGTCCTGAACAGTAAAGTACTGATTGCGGGCTTGATGAAGCGTCGGGAATCCTGGAGCGAAAGTTCCCGGTGGTGTCGCGACATAGGGAACCATCGACGAACTGTCATCGATCATGTAACGCGCGAATACCGAATGCGAGTTGGAGAAGTTGTGGTCGACACGGACGATGCCGAGATTCTCAGTGGTGGAACCCTCATTGGCAGTGATTAGGTCCCCGGTTCCGTCTCTATTGTCCGCCCCATTCGGCGGAGCAAGTAGCGCGAGAAACTGCTCTACGCGATGATCAACCGGGACGGCAACGCAGCCGCTCGGAGCGCTGCCGTTACAGGCGCCTGCGTTAGTAGCAGAGGGCAGCAAACCCTCGTGAGCCAGAGCATTGGGTACCGTGGCAATTGCTGTGGACGCTTGTACTTCACGAAAACCTTCATAGTTTGCGAAGAAAAAGGTTCGATCACGGATCAACGGTCCTCCGATGCTAGCGCCAAACTGGTTGCGCACGAATGCTGGAATCGGACGGCTTCCCAAATCAAAGTAGTTCCTGGCATCGAGCGAAGCATCTCGGTGGAGCTCCCACAGCGATCCATGCAACTGATTACTTCCTGCTTTGGTCACCGCCTCGATTACGCCACCTGCATTCCCGCCGTACTCCGTATCGACGTTTTGAGTCAGGAAGCGGACTTCCGTGAGCCCATTCAGACCGAGAAAGAGCCCCGAAGCACCCGCCGGAGAAAAGCCGAAGACCGGCTCATTCGCGTCCATGCCGTCGATGAGAACGTTCGCCCAACTCGGACGCATGCCGTTAACTGAAATCTGGCTGG
>Ga0306926_10000708_pt1 | contig 31789 bp, 24 predicted proteins | sample flu12Cox44000178_FD_203759 | JGI IMG/M metagenome (GOLD analysis project Ga0306926, IMG submission 203759) | Lab enrichment of tropical soil microbial communities from Luquillo Experimental Forest, Puerto Rico - flux8day.12C.oxic.44.000.178 (v2)... | ecosystem: Environmental > Terrestrial >...
CACTCAAGGCCGCACGCGATGCGCTCATCGCGGCGGAGAAAAATCTCGCTGCGAGCAGCGCGCTCGTCGGTCACACGGGGGTTGCCGACAATCCCGAGGTGCGCGCCGCCGCCACGCAGGTGGAGCTTGCCTGGCTCGCTCTCGCGCGCACCAGCGTGCGGGCGCCGCTGACTGGTTATGTGGCTCGCCGCACGGTACAGCTCGGTGAGCGCATCTCCCCCGGTGCGCCGCTCATGGCCATCGTTCCCCTCGGCCGGCTGTGGCTCGAGGCCAACTTCCGCGAGGTGCAGCTGCGGCACATGCGCATCGGGCAACCGGCGACGGTGGTCGCGGATCTCTACGGCGGTCATGTGACCTTCCACGGACGCGTCGTCGGTCTCGGGATGGGGACCGGCTCGGCATTCGCGCTGCTGCCGGCGCAGAATGCCACTGGCAACTGGATCAAGGTCGTTCAACGGGTGCCGGTGCGCATCGCGCTCGATGGCAGTGAGCTCACCGCACATCCGCTGCGCATCGGACTCTCGACGGTGGTCACGATCGAGGTGCGCGATGCCTCCGGCCCGCAGCTCGCGCAGACTCCGCCTCAGGAGCCGGTCCTGGCGACGCGCGCCTTCGATGTCGATCGCAGCGAGATCCATGCCCGCATCGAGGAGATCATCGAGGCGAATACCGGCGAGCCGCCGTAAGGTTGCCGCGGCCGGCCCGCCGACGTCCCTGCCGATCAATCGGGCTTCAGGTACGTGAGCGGCAGCGCCGTCGTGTACTTGAGGGTTTCCAGAGCAAAGCTGGCACTCACGTCCTGGAAGTCCACGGCCGAGATCAGCCGCTTGTACACCACATCGTAGGCGTCGATGTCCGGCACCACGATACGGATGAGGTAATCGACATCGCCACTCATGCGGTGAATCTCGGTCACCTCGGGGATCTCGCGTACGGCGCGCACGAACTTCTCGAACCAGGCCTCACTGTGGTTGCCGGTCTTCAGCGTCACGAACACGGTCGTGCCGACATTCAGAGAGCGCGCGTCGAGCAGGCTCACTGTCTTGCGGATGACGCCCGCGTCGCGCAGCTTCTGGATACGCCGCCAGCAGGGCGCCTTGGAGAGGCCGATGCGGTCGGCGATCTCAGCCGCCGTGAGCTCGCCGTTGTGCTGCAGAAGGTCCAGGATTTTCGCGTCCAGCTTGTCCATTGAGACAAAGATCCCTGCCAGGCCAAAGACACGCAACATTGTTGCGCACTCCGTCCTGGTTTGCCATTCCTTTGCAACCGCGTCGCGCGCCGTTGGCGCTAATTTATCCGGATGGATTTGATCCGGGCTTTCACCGAGCACCCCGCCTCAGTCGGAGAGAGTTATACCGAGCACCTCGTGCGGGCCGTCGGCTTCGGCACGCGCATGATGTTTGCCGGGATCGCATGCCTGGTGCACGGAGTGCTGCCGTTTCTGTTCGTGCGCACCGGTAGCCGCGCGATAGCCGAGCTCAACGACCGTATGGTCGTCAATCGGAGCGCGAGGCTCCGCGACATCGCTGGCGAGAAGCGGCTGCCTCTTTAGCCGTGGTTCTGCGGCGCGCGTGGGCTCCCAGCTGGCAGGGGCTGCGGCAGGCGGCACCCGGCTTCGCGCTCGCCGTCGCGTTGGCCACGGTGGCTCGCATTCTGGCGCAGGCACTCGCGCACGGCGCCGCCGGCCTGCCGAAATTCCCCCTGAGTCCGGTGATGTGTGCTGTGCTGCTCGGCATGCTGTGGCGAAACAGCGTCGGCGTACCGAGCTGGGCGACGCGCGGGCTGCAGTGGACCATGCACCGCCTGCTGCGCGTTGGCATCGCGCTCGTCGGTCTGCGCCTGACGCTCGCCGGAGCCACCGCGATCGCTCTCACGGCGCTCCCTGTTGCCCTGTGCTGCCTCACGGTCGCGCTGCTCGTGGGAGCGGGCATCGTCCGAGCCCTCGCCGTGCCACGCCGCCTGGGCTTGCTGCTGGCGATTGGCACGGCGGTATGCGGCTGTACCGCGGTGGTGGCCGTGTCGCCGGTTATCCGCGCGCGCCACGCGGAGACAGCGTTCGCCGTGACGTGCGTCGTGCTGTTTGGGTGCATCGCCATGCTGTGTTATCCATGGATAGCGGGGCACTTCCTTGCCGCTTCACCGCTACATGCCGGCATCTTTCTCGGCACCGCCATCCATGACACCTCGCAGGTGATCGGCGCGGCGCTCATCTATTCACAGCAGGCCGCAGCCCCGGCAGCGCTCGCTGCCGCGAGCGTCGCGAAGCTGCTGCGCAATCTCTCGATTGCGGTAATCGTCCCTGCCGCCGCCTGGTGGGCGCAGCGTCACGAGGAGGGAGTCAGCGACGCGCCGGCGCCCGATGCGGCCCCGGCTGCCGGTCGCGAGCGCCCGCCGCTGGTGCCGCTGTTCGTGCTCGCTTTTATCGGCTTCATCGTGGTGCGCACCGCGGGGGACGCGCTCTTCGGGACCGCAGCATCGCTGTGGCCGGCGCTCATCAACACCGGCTATACCGCGTCGGACCTGTTTCTCACCTGCGGCATGACGGCGGTGGGTCTGTCGGTATCGTTTACCGACATGTGGCGCATCGGCTGGCGCCCGCTTGCCGCGGGGTTCGTGGTCGCCACGCTGGTAGGCTCGTGCAGCCTGCTGCTCACCTGGGGAATGGCTCACTTCCTGACCTGAGCCAGAACGCACGCTACACTCGCGGCTGCGTTCCGAGGGAGAGCCGAGTCGATGGCAAGGTCACGATCGAAGACATCACGTCGCGCTGCCGAGCAGGCGGTGCGCACGCTGCTCAGCTGGGCGGGGGAGGATCCGAACCGCGAGGGGCTGCGCGACACGCCGCACCGCGTCGTCGACGCGTACCGCGACTGGTTCTCGGGTTACCAGAGCGACCCGGCGGCGTACCTGCGGCGCACCTTCGAGGAAGTGGGCGGCTATGACGAGATGATCGTGTTGCGCGACATCTCCTTCGAATCCCACTGCGAGCACCACATGGCACCCATCATCGGCCGCGTGCACATCGGCTACCTGCCCGCCGACAAGGTCGTCGGCATCAGCAAGCTGGTGCGCGTGGTGGATGGTTACGCCCGGCGCTTTCAGGTGCAGGAGAATCTGACGGCGCAGATCGCCGACTGCATCACCCAGGTGCTCCGGCCCCGTGGTGTCGGCGTGGTGGTGGATGCCGTGCATCAGTGCATGACGACCCGCGGCGTGCACAAGCGCGGGGTGTCCATGGTCACGAGCCGCATGACCGGGACGTTCCGCAGTGACGCGCGCACCCGCACGGAGTTCCTGAGCTTTATCGGTATCGCGCACGCGCACGAGGTGTAGCCGGCATTGCCGGCCGGGAGCTCGCTGCGGCCAGTTGCCCGCGGGACAGCTCAAGCCCAGAGATTGGCGTTCTTCTCGAACCCCGAGCGCTGCACCCGGACGACGCAGAAGCGTTGGCCCGTGGGCGCCTGCATCACCACCCAGCGCTCGAGCCGCTCGGCCACCCTCGCGCCAAGCTTCTCCAGGCGGCTCACCTCGGCCGGGATATTGTCGGTTTCGATGTCCAGATGCACCCGGCTTTCGTGCTCCACGCGCTGAATCTGCACGATCGGTTCATCGGGCGGTGTTTCGAGCATGCGGTAATTGCCGCGCGTGCCGGGGTGGGTGGGGTCCACCGGGCGACCCAGTGCCTGGGCCCAGAAGCGCGCCGCCTCATCGATGTCGCTGGTGCAGCAGTCGATCAACAGCGCGCACAGACGGGAATGGTGCATATCAACTCTCCCGATGTCAGATAACTCCCGCGAGCGGCGTCCAGCGCTGTACACGTCTGGCGAGGCGCTCACTCGCACTCTCGGAACTGTAATCCGCCACCACCGCCACCGGCAGCCCGTCAGCGAGCGGCATGAGCGCGCGCGTGTTGATGATGCCAAAGGCGGCGTGCGCGCTCTCGGTCTGTGCGCCGAGATACACCCCACAGCGCCCGCACAACAGGAAGTCCGCACTCTTCAGGCCGAACCGATAACGCTGCAGGGCCTGTGCCTCGCGCGCATGAAAAATGAGCCGTCCGGAAGGATCGGATGTCGTCAGCGCAGCGTGGGCGCGGCAAAACCGGCAGCTGCAGGCGCGCACGCTCCAGCGCGCCACCGGCAGCGCCGTCTCGAAGGACAACCCCAGCGCCCCGCAGTGACAACTGCCCCGGAAGGTGTGCGGGAGCGAAGTCATGGCACGGTTGGGGAGACGCGCGCGTCCGGCGGGGCGGCTGGTTATGCAGTGGTCGCCTGGGCCTCGGTGCGCGCCGCACGCTTGCGGTCGTGCTCCTTGAGGAAGCGCTTGCGGATCCGGATCGAGGCAGGCGTGACCTCGACCAGCTCGTCATCGGCGATGAATTCGACGGCGTACTCGAGGGTGAGCTGGATGGGCGGCGTCAGCAGGATCGCATCATCCTTGCCGGCGGCGCGGATGTTGGTGAGTTTCTTGGTCTTGATGGGGTTCACCACCAGGTCGTTGTCGCGGCTGTGAATGCCGATGATCATGCCCTCGTAGAGCTTCTCGCCCGGACCGACAAACAGCCGGCCGCGCTCCTGCAGGTTGAACAGCGCGTAGGCGACTGCCTCGCCAATCTCGTTGCTCACCAGCACCCCATTGTGCCGTTCGGGGATCTCGCCGGTCACCGGTGCAAAACCATCGAAGATGTGGCTCATGAGCCCGGTGCCGCGCGTGAGGGTGAGGAACTCTCCCTGGAAGCCGATCAGCCCGCGCGCCGGGATGCGGTAGTCGAGCCGCACGCGCCCCTGCGCGTCGTGGCTCATGTCGCTGAGCTCGCCGCGCCGCTCCCCGAGCGCGGCCATGACCGCACCCTGATGCGCGTCCTCGACATCGACCGTGAGTGCTTCCCAGGGCTCGTGCACCGCTCCGTCCACCACGCGTGTCAGCACCTGCGGGCGCGACACCGCGAGCTCGTAACCCTCGCGGCGCATGTTCTCGATGAGAATGGTGAGGTGCAGCTCGCCGCGGCCGGACACGCGCAGCACATCGGGCTCGTCGGTGTCCTCGACCCGCAGTGCCACGTTGCTCTGCAGCTCGCGGTAGAGCCGCTCACGCAGCTGCCGGCTGGTGACGAACTTGCCTTCCCGCCCGGCGAAGGGCGAGGTGTTCACCTGGAAGTTCATGGCGAGCGTCGGCTCATCGACGCTGATCGGGGGCAGGCCGTAAGGGTGCTCGCTGTCGCAGAGGGTGAGGCCGATGTTGACCTCATCGATGCCGGTGACGGCGACGATGTCGCCGGCGGCGGCTTCTGACACCGGCTGACGCTCGAGTCCGTTGAAGGTCAGCACCTGCCCGATGCGGCCCAGGCCGCGATCTTCGTTACCGAAGCGCAGCGCCACGTTCTGTCCCGGCCGCAGCAGGCCGCAGCGGATACGGCCGATGCCGATACGGCCCACATACGAGTTGTAGTCGAGCGTCGAGATCTGCAGCTGCAACGGCCGCTCCGCGTGCGCGGCGGGCGGGGGCACGTGCGTGAGGATGGCCTCGAACAGCGCCGACATGTCCGGGCGGCGTTCGGTGTAGTCGGTGCTCGCCCAGCCCTGCACCGCCGAGGTGTAGATCACCGGGAAGTCCAGCTGCGCATCACTCGCACCGAGCTTGTCGAACAGATCAAAGGTCTGATCGATCACCCACGCAGGGCGGCTGCCCGGGCGATCGATCTTGTTGACTACGACGATCGCCTTCAGGCCCTGCGCCAACGCCTTGCGCGTCACGAAGCGTGTCTGCGGCATGGGACCTTCGACGGCGTCCACCAGCAGTAGCACCCCATCGACCATCGATAGTACGCGCTCGACCTCGCCGCCAAAATCGGCATGACCGGGCGTATCGACGATGTTGATGCGCGTGCCGCCGTACTCGATGGCGCAGTTCTTCGCGAGGATGGTGATGCCGCGCTCGCGCTCGATGTCGTTGGAATCCATGATGCGCTCGCCGAGACGCTCATGCGCAGCGAAGGTGCCGGACTGCTTCAGCAGGCAGTCGACCAGCGTGGTCTTACCGTGGTCGACGTGCGCAATGATGGCGATGTTGCGGATCGGGCGATTCATGAGCGGGAGAGCAGCCTGCGGCGACGCTCACGCGTGCCCGCGCGAGCGCAGCCTGGCCGGGGCCGTGAAAAAAGGGTGCGCAGGGTAGCAGATTCCGCCAGCGGGCGCCTCCTGGCGGACCGCAGCCGGGAATGCGGTGGGCGCAGCCGTCAGACGTTGCGCATGCCGATGCGCAGTGCGGCCACCGCCACCCGCACCTCGATGAAGAAGGCGACATACGCGGCGCTCAGGCACACCATGGCGCCGACGAACAGCAACGCGATCAGCACGGCGAGCTCGGAGCCGAGGAACGCGTTGGCAAACAGCGTCACCACCACGAGTGCGACCAGGAGAGCCGCGATCGTGGAGAGGGAGATCGCGACGTTGATGTAGCTCGCCCGGCGGGCCAGCACCGCCAGGTCCCCGTGCAGTTGCCGCGCCTCGCCGGGATGGCCCTCGAGCTGCAGCTCGATGGTGCGTGCGCGGTCGACGATGCGCGAGAGCCGGTTGGTGAGCACGCCGAGCGTGGCGGCAACCCCGGACAGCAGGAACACCGGCGCAACCGAAGACTGGATGAGGTGGGCGATGTCTATCACGTGGCACGGTGGGAGATGTTGAGCCTGCACGGTCCCGCACGCGCCTGCCCGGGGTGGCGCTTTTTACCACAAACACCGCTCGGTAAGCGCCCGGCAGCGCAGTCCCCGCCGCTGCTGCGCTATTGCGGCTGCCGCGCTTGTTGCTGTACGATCGTTCAACAAGCGCCACCCCCTTCCCGGATGCTCCCCAGATGAACGCTGCCGCGCTGCGCCGCCTCGCACCCTCTGCGCCCGCCGAAGCGGACGGGCAGAGCCTGCCTGCCTGGATCTATCGCGATCCGGAATTCTTCGAGCGCGAACGCCAGGCGATCTTCCGCCAGAGCTGGCAGCTGGTGTGTCATTTGAACGATGTGCCGCGCCCGGGGGACTTTTACACCTTCGAGTTCCTCGGCGAGTCGCTGGTGGTGGTGCGCACCGATGAGGGCGTGCGCGCTTTTCACAACGTCTGCCGCCACCGCGCTGCGCGGCTCCTCGATGGCGAGCGGGGCTCCTGCGGGCGCCGCATCACCTGCCCATACCACGCGTGGACCTACGCACTCGATGGGCGCCTGGTCGGCGTACCGCAGCGTGACGCCTTCAGGGGACTCGATGTCTTGCGGCATGGGCTCGCCACGGTCGAGCACGAAGTGTTCATGGGCTTTATCTTCGTGCGCCTCGCGCCGGGGCTGCCGGGTGTGCGCGCCATGGCGGCACCGTACGCCACCGAGATGGCCGCGTACCGCCTGGAGGAGCTGGTCCCCTCCGGGCGCACCAGCCTGCGGCCGCGTGCGGTGAACTGGAAGAACGTCGCCGACAACTTTTCCGACGGTCTGCACATCAACGTCGCCCATCCGGGCCTGACGCGCCTGTTCGGACGCGGTTACGGCATCGAGGCGCAGGCATGGATCGACAAGATGTGGGGGCTCATGCGTGATACGCCCTCGAGCAACTGGTCCGAGCGCGCGTACCAGCGCCTGCTGCCCCCGGTGGCGCATCTGCCGCCTGAGCGGCAGCGGCTCTGGACGTACTTCAAGCTGTGGCCGAACATCGCCTTCGACATCTATCCCGACCAGGTCGATTTCATGCAGTTTCTGCCGGTGTCGTCGACCGAGACCGTGATCCGGGAAGTGGCCTACGTGCACCCGGACAGCCGCCGGGAGATGCGCGCTGCGCGCTATCTCAACTGGCGCATCAATCGGCGTGTGAGCCTCGAGGACAAGGCGCTGATCGAGCGCGTGCAGGCGGGCATGGCCTCGAGCAGCTACCTCTTCGGACCCCTCAGCGAGAACGAGGTGTGTCTGCGCAGCTTCGCGCGGCGCATGCGCGCGCTCATCCCCGAGAGCGCGCTGCCGCAGGCTCCGGGCTGGGGCTGGAGTCATGGCTGAAGGAGCCGGGCAGGGCGGACGCTACGATGCGCTGATCATCGGCGGCGGCCACAACGGGCTCACCTGCGCCGCGTACCTCGCCGCAGCCGGCCTCAAAGTGATCGTGCTCGAGCGGCGCGCGGTGGTCGGGGGCGCCGCGGTCACCGAGGAGTTTCACCCCGGGTTTCGCAATTCGGTCGCTTCCTACACGGTCTCGCTTCTCAACCCTAAAGTCATTCGCGACCTGGAGCTTGCGCGTCACGGCTTGCGCATCGTCGAGCGGCGCTGCGCGAATTTCCTGCCGACCGCCGACGGCCGCTACCTGATTACCGGCGGCGGGCGCACCGAGGCGGAGGTGGCGCGCTTCTCCGCGCGCGATGCGGCGCGGCTGCCCGAATACGGCGAGCGGCTCGATGCCATCGCGGACGTACTGCGCGATCTGGTCCTGACCACGCCGCCGAACGCCATCGAGGGAGGCTGGAGCGCGGCGCTACCGGAGCTCGTGCGCGCGGCACGTGTCGGGGGACGACTGCGGCGTCTCGACATGGGCCTGCGGCGCGAGCTGCTGGCGCTCTTTGCCATGTCGGCAGGTGACTACCTCGACAACTGGTTCGAGAGCGACCCGATCAAGGCCGCCTATGGCTTCGATGGCATCGTCGGCAATTACGCGAGTCCCTACTCGGCAGGCTCCGCCTACTATCTGCTGCACCACGTGTTCGGCGAAGTGAATGGCAAGCACGGGGTGTGGGGGCACGCCATCGGCGGCATGGGCGCCATCACGCAGGCCATGGCGCAGGCAGCGCTCGAGCGCGGAGTCGACATCCGCGTGTCGACGCCGGTACGCGAGGTGCTGGTAGAAGGTGATCGCGCGGTCGGGGTCGTCACCGAGGCGGGCGAGACGCTGCGCGCCGCGGCGGTGATCTCCAACCTCAACCCGAAGCTGCTTTACCTCAAGCTGATCGCACCGACGGCACTGCCACCGGAGGTGCTCGAGCACATGACCCACTGGCGCTGCGGCTCGGGGACTTTCCGCATGAACGTGGCGCTTGCGGAGTTGCCGGACTTCACCTGCCTTCCCGGTAAGACCGCGGCAGACCATCACACCGCCGGGATCATCATCGCTCCAACGCTCGGCTACATGGAGCAGGCCTACTTCGACGCCCGCTCATTCGGTTGGTCGCGCCGCCCGATCGTCGAGGTGCTCATTCCATCCACGCTCGATGACACGCTCGCGCCGCCCGGTCGGCACGTGGCGAGCCTCTTCTGTCAGCACGTCGCCCCGCAGCTCCCCGCCGGCGCCTCCTGGGATACGCATCGCGAGGCGGTCGCGGATCTCATGATCGACACCGTGAATGCCTATGCGCCGAACTTCAAGGCGGCAGTGCTCGGGCGCCAGGTCATGAGCCCGCTCGATCTCGAGCGTACGTTCGGGCTCGTAGGCGGCGATATCTCTCACGGCGCGATGAGCCTCGACCAGCTGTTCTCGGCACGCCCGATGCTCGGCTACGGCAATTATCGCGGGCCGCTCAAGGGGCTGTACATGTGCAGCGCCGGCACCCATCCCGGTGGTGGCGTCACCGGTGCCCCGGGGCATAACGCGGCGCGCGAGGTGCTCGATGACTTTCGCCGTCGGCGTCTGCAGCGTGTGGCCTGAATGGCGCGCGCCGCGCCGAAACCCCGTTTTGCCCGTCAGCCACCCGAGGTGCGGCGTCAGGCACTGATCAACGCCACCATCGAGTGCCTCAAGCGCTACGGACACGAGGGGCTCTCGATCCGCACCATCAGTGCGCAGGCCGGGGTGTCGGTCGGGCTCATCAATCACCACTTCCCGAACAAGGACGAGCTGGTTGCCGCGGCATACCGGCACATCAACTCCGAGCTCGTCATCGGGATGCAGGCGGCCGTGGCGCGTGCCGGGAATTCGCCCGCCGCGCGCATGCGCGCCTTCCTCGAAGCCTGGTTCTCCGCCCCCAGTCTCGATGCCGACGCGCTCGCGGTGTGGGTGGTGTTCTGGGGGTTGTATCGCCACTCGCGGCTCATCCAGCGCGTACACCGCGAGACCTACCAGAGTTACGTGACCCTGCTGCGCGGGATGCTGGCGGAGCTGCTGCCGCAAGCGCGTAGCCCGCGCAACGCGCGCGGCCGGCGTGGCGCCCGCAGCGGGGAGGCATCGCCTGTGGATCTGCGCCTTGCCGCCATCGGTCTCACCGCGCTCCTGGATGGCCTGTGGCTCGAGTGGTGCCTCGAGCCAGGCACCTTCCGGCCGGCGGAAGCGGTGGAACTGTGCGAGGCGTGGGTCGCACAGCTCGTGCGCGGTAACGGCACGGCTGCGCCGCAGTAGCGCGTCAGGCGGCTCGCAGCCGCCAGCGCGGGCGACGCCACGCACCGCGGCGCACGGCATACCCGGCAAGAGCAGCCGAGGCGCCGAGCGAGATCACGAGGGCGGGAAGGGACGCCTCCGGTCCGAACGCACCGCCGGTGATGAGCGGCGGGCCCGACAGGGGCGCTGCGATGAGCCCGGTGTACTGTCCGCCCGAGACTGCCGCCCCGAACACGCCGCCCTCGGTGAGATTCCAGCCGAAATGCAGGCCGATCGGCAGCCACAGACTGCGCGTTGCGGCGAAGGCGAGCCCGAGCAGCACACCGCTTTCGAGCGCGATCGCGAGCGTCGATACCCAGGTCGCGCCAGGATTGCCAGCGTGGATCAGGCCGAAGGCGGCGGCAGATATCATCAGAGCGAGGGTGGTGCCGAGGGTGTCCTCCAGGCGCCTGAAGACCACCCCGCGGAATACGATCTCTTCACCAACAGCCGATTCGAGCGCCACGGCGACCGCCCGCGCGAGTCCCGAGAGCCCGCCGAAGCCGGCGAAGGTGGCCGCGCCCATTCCCCACAGGAGCGCGTAAACCAGCAGGAAGAGCGCGACACCCGCGAGCGCACCCAGCGCCAGCGCACGGCCGGCGCCCACGCGCTGAAGCTCATCGGGCGCGCGCCGTTCGAGGATGCGCACCAGCCATCGGTATGCGGCGATCATGACCGCGGCGAGCAACAGCGCGCCGCAGAGCTGCGCCGCATCAGACAGGGCTGCCGGGACGGCATGCACCAGGAGTGACCTCAGCAGCTGGCAGGCGAGATCGAGCGCCACCAGCACGACGAACAGCAGCGCCAGCTGCACCGGCATCCAGTTGAGTGCGGCGTGGAGTCGAGTGGGTGTTTGCACAGCGCTGCGGGTCGTATCGGTGCCGGGCGTCTTGTTATTGCCCCGAAGGTCGGCGCCGGGGGAAGGATTATGCGCGCTAACGCGGCGCCACCCCAGTGTGCGATGAATTCGGCCCGCGCGTTTGGCCCGGCTGGCTGCCCGGGCTTGCGGGCATCGATAATTGCCCCCACATCCGGAGTGTGTGCAGGCGGAGGGCGTGTTGAGGAGGAGCGAACGGGCGCGGATCGTGATCGTCGGTTGCGGCTTCGGCGGGTTATTCGCCGCCCGGGCGCTGCGGCGCACGCCTGCCGACGTGCTGGTGATCGACCGTAACAACTATCATCTCTTCCAGCCCTTGCTCTACCAGGTCGCCGCGGCCGCCCTGGCACCGGCGGACATCGCCCAGCCGATCCGCACCATCCTGCGCTATCAACAAAACGCCCGCGTGATGCTCGGGCAGGTGGATCAGGTCGATCTCGCCGCGCGGCAGATCCGCGCCGGCGGCACGACCATCGGCTACGACTACCTGGTGCTCGCCCCGGGTGCGGTCGACAACTATTTCGGGCACGAGGAGTGGCGGCATCTCGCGCCGGGCATGAAGGCGGTCGAGGAAGCGACCTTCATCCGCTCGCGCCTGCTGCGCTCGTTCGAGAGTGCGGAGATCGAAGCAGACCCGGAGGCGCGCGCAGCGCACCTCACCTTCATCATCGTCGGCGCGGGACCGACCGGAGTCGAGCTCGCCGGCGCCATCAAGGAGCTGGCCGTCGATGTGATCCCGCGCGATTACCGTGTGGCCGACACGCGCCATGCACGCGTCATTCTCATCGAGGCCGGCCCGCGGGTTCTGCCGGCGCTGCACCCTGACTCCTCGGCGCGGGCACTGGCGCAGCTGCGCACGCTGCACGTGGAGGTGCGCCTCGGCATGCCGGTCACGCGCGTGCTTCCCGACGGTGTGGAGGTCGCCGGCGAGCGGCTGCGCAGTTTCAACGTCATCTGGACCGCAGGGGTCCGCGCAGCGCCTCTCGCGGCCTCGCTCGGCATGCCGCTCGGCCCCGGTGGCCGCGTGAAGGTAGCGCCCGACTGCTCGCTGCCGGGCCACCCGGAGGTCTTCGTCATCGGCGATGCCGCCTGGCTCATCGATCCAGCCAAGGGCGTTGCGGTCCCGGGGGTCTCACAGGGCGCGCTGCAGATGGGCCGTTATGTGGCGGGCATCATCGACGCGGAGCTGCGCGGCGCAGGCAACGCACGCGCACGCGCTTTCCACTACCGCGACTGGGGCTCGATGGCCACGGTCGGCAAATCGCGCGCGGTGGTCGAGCTCGGGCGGCTGCGGTTTGGAGGACTGCTCGCGTGGCTCGCGTGGATGGCGCTGCACATCACCGTGCTCATCGGGTTCCGCAACCGCCTCGCCGTGCTCTCCTCGTGGATCTACAGCTATGTCTTCTTCCGTCGTGGCTCGCGCCTCATCACGCGCGGCGCGCCGCCGGAGGAGCCCTGATGGCGACCGCCGTCCATCCGACACGCGTGAGCGCCCCGGCGCCCACTCCCGAAAAGCTCACCGTGCGGGGCTTTTTCGGCGTGTTCCGTTATAGCCGCCGCGCGCTCGAGCTCGTCTGGAGCACCAACCGCGGCCTCACCGTTGCGCTCGCGCTGCTCACGCTGCTGGCAGGTACTCTGCCGGCAGCGGTTGCCTACGTCGGCTCGCGCATCGTCGATGCGGTGCTCGACGGGATGCGGCCGGGTGGCGCCGCACAGGTGCTGCGACTGGTGGCGTTCGAGGGAGGACTGGTGGCCGCCATTGCCGCCGCGCAACGTGGGCTGTCGCTGTGCCAGTCGCTGTTGCGCGCGCAACTCGGGCAACGCGTCAACGTGATGATTCTCGAGAAGGCGCTGACACTCGAGCTGCAGCACTTCGAGGACTCGGAGTTCTACGACAAGCTGACGCGCGCGCGGCGCGAGGCCTCCACGCGACCCCTGAGCCTGGTAACCCGCACTTTCGGCCTGGTGCAGAACGGCATCTCGCTCGCCAGCTACGCAGTACTGCTCGCGCGCTTCTCGCCCTGGGCAGTCGCGGTACTGCTGCTCGCGGGACTGCCGGCCTTCGTGGCCGAGGCGAAGTTCTCCGGCGATGCCTTTCGCCTTTTCCGCTGGCGCTCGCCGGAGACGCGCATGCAGATTTACCTCGAGACCGTGATCGCGCGCGAGGATCACGCCAAGGAGGTGATGCTTTATCGCCTCGGTCCGCGTCTCCTCGAGCGCTACCGCGACATCTTCCGCCGCCTGTATGCGCAGGACCGCGCGCTCACCGTGCGGCGCGACCTGTGGGGGTTTGCGCTCGGCTCGATCGCGACCGCGGCACTCTATGGCGCCTACGCCTGGATCGCGCTCACTGCCGTGCGCCGGCTCATCACGCTCGGTCAGATGACCATGTATGTGCTGCTCTTCCGCCAGGGACAGGCAGCGGTGTCGGCGATGCTCGCCGCGATCGGCGGCATGTACGAGGACAACCTGTATCTCTCGACCCTGTATGAGTACCTCGAGACCGAGGTACCGCATCCCGCAGGGAATGCGCTGCGCGGCCCGCACCCCGAGGACGGCGTGCGTTTCGAGGACGTCAGCTTCACCTATCCCGGAGCGGAGGAGCCGGCACTCGAGCACATCACGCTGCATCTCACGCCCGGGAGCAGTCTCGCGCTCGTGGGCGAGAATGGCTCGGGCAAGACCACGCTCATCAAGCTGCTGACCCGGCTGTACGCGCCAAGTTCGGGAAGGATCCTGCTCGATGGCCAGGACCTCGCCGAGTGGGAGGAGGGCGCGCTGCGCGAGCGCATCGGCGTCATCTTCCAGGATTTCGCCCGTTACCAGATGCTGGTCGGAGAGAATGTCGGCGCCGGCGATGAGCGCTTCTTCGAGGACGAGGAGCGTTGGCGCACGGCCGCAGCCAAGGGGCAGGCGAGCGATTTCATCGACACACTGCCGGCCGGCTATCACACGCAGCTTGGCAAATGGTTCCGCGACGGCCGCGAGCTCTCCGGCGGCCAATGGCAGAAGATCGCACTTTCACGCGCCTTCATGCGCACCCGCGCCGACATTCTGGTGCTGGACGAGCCGACCGCGGCGATGGATGCACAGGCGGAAGCCGAGGTATTCGAGCATTTCCGCCAGCTCGCGCGTGATCGGATCACCATTCTCATCTCGCACCGCTTCTCGACGGTGCGCATGGCGGACCAGATCGTGGTGTTGAACCGTGGCCGCATCGTCGAGCGTGGCAGCCACGAGGAGCTGATGCGGCTCAACGGGCGCTATGCGCATCTGTTCACGCTGCAGGCGCGGGGCTATCGCTAGGTGGTGGAGCGGCGTCCTCGCCTGCGGCGTACAGCAGCGCCACCGGAAACCTGGCCAACGCCTGCGCCGCGGCTATGCCGGTGGTATTGCCCTCGCTCACCGGCTGCAGCCAGGTGCCATCGATGATGTTGTGCAGCGGGCGGTGTGAGGCAGCGTGAGGGGGCAGCTCGATGAAGGTGTCCTCCCATACCTCGCTGCCGAGCGGCAGCCGCCCCGGGTCATCCAGCAGGCGCCGGTAGAGCCGCGGCACGATCACCACCAGTGCGTGGCGCTCGCAGCGGCGCGCGTAAGCGCACAGGTGCTGGGCGCGGCTGCCGTGCACACGCAGCCTGCGGTAGTCGCCGTGTGAGAACAGCCGGGGCTGCGCGCGCCGCAGCTGCAACGCGCGCCAGATGAGCAGCAGCTTGCAGCGCCCGTCCTCCAGGTGCCCGAGCCGTTCCTCCAGCCGGAGATGCTCGATGTCGCGCTCGAGCTCCGCCAGCAGCATGCCCGCTCGCCGATAGTCGACCGGCCGGCGGTTGTCGGGGTCTACGAGTGAGAAGTCCCACAGCTCGTTCCCCTGGTAGATGTCGGGGACGCCCGGTGCAGTCAACTTGCAGAGCGTCTGCGACAGGCCGTTGAGCAGACCGAAGCGCGCGACCGGTCGCCAGAAGCTGAGGAAGTCGGCGAGGAACAGGTTGTTGTCGCGCGGCTCAAGGGCACCGCGCACGAACTGCAGCAATGCATCCTCGTAGGCCGTCCCCGTCTCGGTCCAGCTGGTGTGCAGCTTCGCTTCGCGCGCCGCCTTGATCATGTACGCCTCGATGCGCACGCGATATTCGCTGAGACTGGCCGCATCGGTCTCGGTCAGCGGCCAGCTCCCCAGCAGTGTCTGGTAGAAGTGGTATTCGTCGTTGCTGCAGGGAGCCGGCGCGCCATCCACCTCACGCTTGCGGCTGCGGTTGATGCGCATCCAGCGGCGCACCGCATCGCGCCACGGCGTGGTCATTTCGGAGAGCACCGCGAGCCGCGCTCGCACATCCTCGGAGCGCTTGGTGTCGTGAGTGGAGCTAGCGAGCAGCTCGTGCGGCCAGTGGCGCACGCGGTATTCGGCGTCGGCATGGAACGCGCGCACCCCGCCGCCGGCGTAGTTGCCCGGTTCGCCGCCGACCTCGTTCAGCGCGAGCAGCCGGTTATAGCGGTAGAGCGCCGTGTCCTCGATTCCCTTGGCGGTGATGGGCGCAGTGATCTGCTGGAATTTCATGACGAACGCGCGGTGTGCCCGCAGCTGCGCTTCGGTGGCCGCGGGCAGCTGCAGCAGCAGCGCCGCGCGCACGAAGTCGAACACCGGCGCTTCGCTCGCGGCGCGCCGCCGGCGGGCGGCGCCGATGGCCCAGTCGATGTAGCGCCGGTCGCTGTCGCTCACTGACTCGGCGATGTAAGTCCGATAGACCGGAAAGCACGCGATCACCTCGGCGAGCGCCACCCGCAGGTTATTGAAGGTGAAGTCGCGCGTGCTGCGGTCGGAGCGTGCGATGCGCGCCAGCTGGTTGGTGGCCACGTTGAGCTCCGAGGCGAGCGAACGACGCAGGATGAGCTGTTGGCACTCATAGGCCACATCGCGCCATTCGAGCGACTCGCCGCTCAGGGCGCGGTAGACGCGATCCATGCGCGTGCGCGTCGCCGCATCGATGAACATGCGGTTGACCACGTTGGCGAAGTGATAGCCGGTCTCGCCGTGCACCGGCCAGTCATCGGGCAGGTGCTCGAACGACAGGCTGATCTTCTCCACCACGAGGTAGAGCGCACGTGGCCATTCCCGGCCGGTGAGCTCCGCGATACGCCGCTGCAGGCGGTGCAGGTAGCCGCCCGGATCGTACAGGCCATCGACGTGATCGATGCGCAGACCATCGATCTGCCCCTCGCGGATCAGCGACAGAACTCGACGATGCGTCGCCTCGAACACCGCTTCGTTGTCGACCCGCAGCGCGGCCAGGTCGTTGACGTCGAAGAACCGCCGGTAGTTGATGTCTTCTGAGGCCACGCGCCAGTAGGCAAGATGAAAAGACTGCAGCTCGAGCAGCTCGTGCAGGGCATCGAAGCTGGCTGGCTCGACCGCGGTGCCGGTGAAGCTGCGAACCGCGGCATCGAGCGCGGCGGCAACGGTGCTGTCGCTCGCGGCCAGAGCTGCCAGGCGCCGCTTGTGCACCTCCTTCTCGCGGCTGCGCTCGAAGATCTGCTCGGTGGTCGGTGCGCGCCGATCGGGCAACGCCGCGAACGCGCGGCGGATGTTCTCGAGCTCGCTGCTCGAGACCAGCGCCGCCACCCGGTCGAGAATACGCGGATAGGTGCGCGGATCGAGCGGCAGGCGGTGCGGACCGTAGTACACCGCGAACGAGCCCGAGTCGCGCTCGAAACGCAGCTCGAGCTCACCGCGCTCGAGTGCCGTGGCATAGGGATCCGCGAGCACCGGTACCAGTACCTTGTGGGCGCGGTCGGGGTTGGGCGGCGCCCAATCGATGTCGAAGAAACCCGCGTACATCGAGGACTCGCCGTTCTCCAGCAGGTCCATCCACCAGGCGTTGTCGGTGCCGAGGATGCCGACGTGGTTGGGAACGATGTCGACGATGTGCCCCATCCCGTGCGCTCGCAGCGCAGCGACGAAGCGCGCGAAATCGGCCTCATCGCCGATCTCCGGGTTGAAGGAGTTGTGATCGACCACGTCGTAGCCATGGGCACTGCCGGAACGCGCGCGGAAGTAGGGCGAGCAATACAGGTGACTCACACCGAGCATTGCCAGGTAAGGCACGATGGCGGTGGCATCGCGGAAGTTGAAACCGGCGTTGAGCTGCAGGCGATAGGTAGCGCGCGGGATGACCGGGCCGCCATCGGGCCCGGCCTCCGCAGCGGCGCGTCGCCGCTGCACGCGGGGCCGCTCAGGTGAGCTCACCGCGCTGCTCCAGCAAGCACAGTACGCTCCAGGGCGCGAGCTCATTGCGCGCGATGCTCGCGCGCACGCCGGGGTGAGTCGCGAACAGCACGCGCCCCGCGGCGCGCACGGGCAGCGGTGTGGGCCTCGCTGCGAGGTTGGCGATGAGGTGCAGGGCCTGGCCGCCGCCGCTCCAGTCGACCGCGAACGCACCGCCCGGCGCTGGCGGTGTGCAGCGCGCGGCGCCGAGCTGCGGCAGGAGCGGCACGATGTCGCGCCGCCGGATGGTGAGCAGCCGGCGGTAGTGCGTGAGCACGCGCGCGTGCGCGCTCTGCCGCAGCAGGCTCCAATCGAGTTGCGCTGCGGTCCAGGTCGTCATGGCGCCGGGGTCCGGAGCCCCGGGAATCTCCCGCGCGCGCTGCGCCCGTACGCGCTCGAGCAGCTCGGGCTCGTAGTCGCAGAACCAGGGAAAGGGCTGCGGGCTCGCCCACTCTTCTCCCATGAACAGCAGTGGCGGCTGCGGCGCGAGCAGCAGCACCGCGGTCGCCGCGCGCAGCGCCGCCGCCTCGGGCACCAGCTGCGTGATCCGCTCGCCGCGCGCGCGATTACCGACCTGATCGTGGTTCTGCAGGAAGTCGATGAACGCGCTCGCCGGCAGATGCGCACTGCGCTCCCCGCGCGCGCTGCCGGAGTGGCGCGAGCGCTCGCCCTGGTAGGCAAAGCCCTCTGCGAGTGCACGGCACAGGAGTGCGCCCGGCGCCTCGCCGTAGTCAGCGTAGTACTCCTCGCGCTCGCCGGTGAGCAGCACGTGCAGGCAATGATGCACATCATCGTTCCACTGCGCATCGCAGGTGTCGACTGCGCCCTCGGGCCCCAGCAGCGATGCGGCGTTGTGCAGGTTCTCGAGTGTCAGGTAGATGGTGCGCTCGTTCCCCGGGCCGGTGCGCACGGCATGCGCAAGCTCCCGGATGATGTGCGGATGGCTGTCATCGTGAATGGCGTGTACCGCATCCAGCCGCAGGCCATCGAGGTGATACTCCTCGAGCCAGTAGATGGCGTTATGGATGAAGAAGTCCCGCACGGTCCGGCTGTGCGCGCCGTCGAAATTGATCGCGTCTCCCCACGGGGTCTGATGGCGCGTAGCGAAGAACTGCGGTGCGTACAGGTGCAGGTAGTTGCCCTCGGGACCAAAGTGGTTGTAGACCACATCGAGGATCACCGCGAGCCCGTGGCGGTGAGCGGCGGCGATCAGCGACTTGAGGTCTTCCGGCCGGCCATAGGAGGCCTGGGGTGCATACGGCAGCACGCCGTCATACCCCCAGTTGCGCGTGCCCGGAAAGGCCGCCACCGGCATGAGCTCGATGGCGGTGACCCCAAGTCGCCTGAGGTGCGCAAGACGCGCCGCCACCGCGGCGAAGGTACCCGGAGCGTTGAAAGTACCCACGTGCAGCTCGTAAAGCACGGCCTCATGCCAGGGTGGTGCCCGCCAGGCGGAATCATCCCAGGCGTACTGTGTTGGATCGATGACCTCGCTCGGCCCGTGCACACCCGCTGGATTGCAGCGTGAGGCCGGGTCCGGCACTTCATGACTCCCATCGATGCAGTAGCGGTACAGGCTCCCCGCACCCGCCGTGCCCGTTGCGAGGCTGAACCAGCCCTGGGGGAGGGTGTCCATTTGCGCGCTGTGCACGGCGGCGCCGTCCGCATCGCACAGCACCAGCTCCACCCGGCGCGCAGCGGGCGCCCATAGCCGAAAGCGTACCTCGCCCGTCGCGGTGAGCTCCGCGCCGAATGGCATGTGGTGTCGCCTCCGCACCGGCGGTTCCCCGTGCAACTCGATCCTCCATGATCCAGTGTCAGTGGTGTCGCCGCGCTTCAGCCCGCCAACGCGGCCAGCGCCCGCAACGGCACGCCGGCGGAATCCGGCCGATCGCGCAACGCGTGTTGCAGCTCCGCACAGACCTCCTCCAGCTCGAACAGTCGCAGCAACGGCATGATCTCCGTCAGCGAAGCATACAGACCGCTGCCGCGCGCCTGCTCATCGTAGGCGGCGAGGAAGGCGTCGCGTGTCTGTTGTTCCCATGTATCGAGCTGCGGTTCCCACCGCTCGCGGTCGTTGGCGGCAATCAGTGAGCATTGTTGTAACGCCATCTGCCGTGCGTAAGCAAACGAGCGCAGCAGGGCGGCGACATCGGCCAGCGGCGAGCAGCGACGTCGCTGCGCGGCGACGCTCTGGCCCGCGGCACCAACATCGGTGATGACGAAATCGTTGCGACGCAGCAGTACCTGTCGCAGATGCAAGTGGCCGTGGCAACGAATCTTCAGGCCGCGCGGCGCCGCGCTGCGCGCTACGGCGACGCCGCGCACAAGCGTGGCGCGCCGCGCGAGCACGGTGGCGGCGTTGGCCGCTGCACCGGCAGCAAGCTGCGCGGTGTGCTCGGCAACCATCTTGAGCGCCGCATCCAGTGCCTGGTGCGCGCTGCGCTCCCAACCTTCCAGATCCGTGTCAGTGATCGGCTCGGGCGCGAGGGCGGGCTCGGTGGCGGCCGCCAACACACCGTGCAGTTGAGCCGTGCGCGTCGCGAGCGTACGCACCAGCGCGAGATACAGGCCGTGGGCACCCGCCGGCGCAGCCGGCTGCGTGACGCGCTCCTCGAGAAAGCGCACCAGGTGATTGACCGTGTAGTTCCAGCCATCCCCCTGATTGGGGACGAACCCTTCGAGCACTGCCAGGGTACACGGCGCCTCCTCGCCGCACCGGTACTCGATCAGGCCGGCGAGCGGCGGGCTGTTGGGGAAGTGCGCGACCTCGGTGAGATAACGCGCAAGCTCCAAGGCCGGGCCGCCGCCCGGGTGCACGTGGCGGAAGATCTTGAGGAAGAATGCGTCGCCGATGCGCACCGTGGTGTTGGTTCCCTGCGCTCCGCCGGGGACCAGCGGCAGCTCGCCGGGGTGCGCCGTGCGCAGCTCGGCAAAAGCCGAGCTTGGTGTGCAGCGCATCCGCCCGAGGCGGGTCTCGAGCTCTCTTCCGGCGCCGATGGTATCGATGACCTTGCGGCAGAAATCCTCATCCGCGGCCGCATCCGCCAGCACACCGGTCGCAGCATGCTGGCGTACGCGCGCGAGCGCGGCCGGCAGCAGTCGGCGGTAGCGCGCCTCATCCGCGTCCTCGAGGGCGATCGTCAACGGCACGAAGTATCGTCCGGCCTGCGCTCCGCTACGGACTTCGAAGATCGCCACCAGCCAGCGCTCGAGGTCCGGCTGCGGCAGGCACCAGTCATTGAGGGCAGCACCCGCTGCGCCCGCGCCGCGCGCCGCCGGCAGCATCCCTGACGCGGTGCCTGCAGGTGCCGCCCAGCGCTGCGTCGACAGGTAGCCGGGAAGCACGCGCCCTTCCAGCTGCGCACGCAGCGCACTCGCGAGGTTGGTCCGCCAAGGCGCGACGCGCTCGGGAAAGAAGCTGCTCCAGCCCTCGATCAGCACGAGCACCGGCAGGTCCTCGCGGGCGCCACGCTCATCGTGCCAGGGAGGCGCCTCCGCTTCGCGGCTCAGGCGAAACCAGTAGAAGGCGTAGCCCGGCAGGGTGAGCAGGTACGGCAGCTCGCCGATCGGCGGAAACGCGGCGCGGCCGAGCAGCTCGATCGGTACTGCGCCCCTGTGGTCTGCCAGATCGAGCTCCACGGGTTGCGCGGAGCGCGAGAGATTCGCCACGCACAGGATGGTGTCGCCCGCGTACTGGCGCAGATAGACCAGCACGCGCCGGTTACCCGGACGGATGAAGCGCAGCGTGCCGCGACCGAAGGCCTGCGAGCTGCGGCGCACCTGCAGCAGCCGTTTCATCCAGTTGAGGAGCGACGAGCGGTCGCGGCTCTGTGCTTCCACGTTCACCGCCTGGTAGCCATACACCGGGTCCATGATCGGTGGCAGATACAACTGCTGCGGGTCGGCGCGCGAGAAGCCGGCGTTGCGGTCGGGGCTCCACTGCATCGGGGTGCGCAGGCCGTTGCGGTCGCCGAGGAAGACGTTGTCACCCATGCCGATCTCATCGCCGTAGTAGATGATCGGCGCGCCGGGCATCGACATCAGCAGGCTGTTCATGAGCTTGATGCGCTCGGGATCGTTGTCGAGCAGCGGCGCGAGGCGGCGGCGGATGCCGAGGTTCAGTCGCGCGCGCGCATCCGCCGCATAGGCCTGGTACATGTAGTCGCGCTCGCGGCTGGTGACCATCTCGAGCGTCAGCTCATCGTGATTGCGCAGGAAGATCGCCCACTGACAGGTGTCGGGGATGTCGGGCGTCTGCTCCATGATCTCGACGATCGGATGGCGGTCCTCCTGGGCGATGGCCATGTACATGCGCGGCATCAGCGGAAAGTGATAGGCCATCTGGCACTCATCGTGCCCGTCGCCGAAGTAGTCGCGCACGTCCTCCGGCCACTGGTTAGCCTCCGCGAGCAGCATGCGATCGGGGTAGTGGCTGGAGATGGCGCGGCGGATGACGCGGATGATCTCGTGCGTCTCGCGCAGGTTCTCGTTGATGGTGCCCTCGCGCTCGACCAGATAAGGCACCGCATCGAGGCGGAAGCCATCGACCCCGAGCCGCAGCCAGAAGTCCATGACGCGCAGCATCGCGCGCAGCACGTGCGGATTGTCGAAGTTCAGGTCCGGCTGGTGACTGAAGAAGCGGTGCCAGTAGTAAGCGCGCGCTACCGGGTCCCAGGCCCAGTTGGAGGTCTCGGTATCGCGGAAAATGATGCGTGTGCCGGCATAGCGTTGTGGGGTGTCGCTCCACACGTACCAGTCGCGCTTCGCCGAGCCGGGTAGTGCGCCGCGCGATGCCTGGAACCAGGGGTGGGCGTCGGAAGTGTGGTTGAGCACCAGCTCGGTGATGACGCGCAGGTCGCGACGGTGTGCCTCGCGTACGAACGCCTGGAACTGCGCCCGGGTGCCGTACTGCGCGTGGATGCTGTGATAGTCGGCGATGTCATAACCATCGTCACGACCGGGCGAGGGGTAGAAGGGCAGCAGCCAGATGGTGTTGACGCCGAGGTCCTGTATGTACTCGAGCTTGCGCGTGAGACCGGGGAAATCCCCGACCCCGTCGTCGTTGGCGTCGAAGAAGGCGCGGACGTGCACCTCGTAGATCACCGCGTCCTTGAACCACAGTGGATCCCCGCTGGTAGTCTCCGTGCGTCGCGTACCCATGTTGGCCGGCGGTCCCTGCCTACTCCGGCATCAGCACGACCACCGCGAGCGGCGGCAGTCGGACCCGCAGCGATTGTGCGTGGCCATGGGCGGCGATGCCCTCGGTAGCTGCTCCGCCGAGGTTCCCCTGTCCGCTGCCCCCGTAGTCGCGGGCGTCACTGTTGAGACACTCGCGCCAGCGGCCCGCCTGCGGCACGCCGATGCGATACTCGGCACGCGGGACGGGCGTGAAGTTGCAGGCGATCAGTACCGGTGCCCCGCTGCTGCCCATGCGCAGGTAGGAGATGGCGCTGATATCGGCGTCGGCGCAATCGACCCAGGCGAAGCCCGCCTCGCTGAAATCGAGCTGGTGCAGCGCGGGAGTGTGGCGGTAGAGATGGTTCAGATCCCGGATCCAGCGCTGGACCCCCGCGTGCAGCGGGTACTGCAGCAGGTGCCACTCGAGACTCTCCTCGTGATGCCACTCGCGGCGCTGCGCGAACTCCCCGCCCATAAACAGCAGTTTCTTGCCGGGGTGCGTCCACATGTAGCCATACAGCAGCCGCAGCCCCGCGAACTGCTGCCACTCATCGCCCGGCATGCGCCCGATGAGCGAGCCTTTGCCGTGCACGACCTCATCGTGCGAGAGCGGCAGGACGAAGTTCTCGCTGAAGGCGTACCAGATGCTGAAGGTGAGGCGGCTGTGGTGGTACTTGCGGAACACCGGGTTCTGCTGCAGGTACTTGAGCGTGTCGTGCATCCAGCCGAGGTTCCACTTGAAGCCGAAGCCGAGGCCGCCGAGATAAGTGGGGCGCGACACCATCGGCCAGGCAGTGGATTCCTCGGCGATGGTCTGGGTGTCGGGGTGATCGCGATAGGCAGCGAGGTTCAGCTGCTTGAGGAACTCGACGGCCTCGAGATTCTCGTGTCCGCCGAAGCGGTTAGGAATCCACTCGCCCGGGCGGCGGCCGTAGTCGAGGTACAGCATCGAGGCCACCGCATCGACGCGTAACGCATCGATGTGGTACTGCTGCAGCCAGAACAGCGCACTGCTGCCAAGGAAGTCGCGCACCTCGGCACGGCCGTAGTTGAAGATGGAGCTGTTCCATTCCGGATGAAATCCCTGGCGCGGGTCGGCGTGCTCGTACAGGTGCGTGCCGTCGAACCGTGCCGGTCCGTGCTCGTCAGAGGGGAAGTGCGAGGGCACCCAGTCGAGGATTACTCCGAGCCCGCGTTGGTGCAGGTAGTCCACCAGATACATGAAGTCCTGTGGCGTGCCGTAGCGTGCCGTCGGTGCAAAGTAACCGGTGACCTGGTAGCCCCAGGAGCCGTAGAAGGGGTGCTCCATCACCGGCAGCAGCTCCACGTGCGTGAAGCCGAGATCGGTCACATAGTCGGCGATGGCGTGGGCCAGCTCGCGGTAGCTCAGGAAGCGATTGCGCTCCTCGGGCACGCGCCGCCAGGAGCCAAGGTGGAGCTCGTATATCGACCATGGACTGCCGAGCGCATTCGCGCTCGCGCGCTGCTGCATCCACTGCGCATCGTGCCACTCGTAGGCAAGATCCCACACCACCGAGGCCGTGCGCGGCGGGAGCTCGGTGCGGAACGCGTACGGATCACTTTTGTCGACGGCATGACCGCCGTGTCGCGAGACGATGTGGTACTTGTAAAGAGCGCCCGCGCCGACTCCCGCGACGACGCCTTCCCAGACCCCCGAGGAATCGCCGCGCGCGGCGAGCCGGTTACGGCCGCGTTGCCAGTGATTGAACTCGCCGATGACGGACACGGCGCTGGCGTTGGGTGCCCATACCGCAAAGTGCGTGCCGCGAGTTGGGTCCCCGGCTACTGACGGGTGGGCACCAAGCTTCTCGTACGCCCGGAAATGAGTGCCCTCGCGGAAATGATAGATGTCCTGCTCCGTCAACAGCACCTTGAAAGTCTAACGGGGTCCCCGCGAAATTGCGCTTCTTGATGGAAGGTGGACAAACGCCGAGCGTGGCAGCCGCTATTTCGTGGGGAGGGTTGGCGGCCTCATCGTGGCCGGAGCCTGCGGCGCGCTGTCAGGTGACGCGGCGCCGGCCCGAGCTGCTGCCAAGGTACACGAGCGGATCGGCGCCCTCGCGGCGCGGCTGCTGCAGCGCCGTATCGAGTGCGAGCCGGGCCCGTGCGCCGGCCGCTTCCGCCTCACGCAAGGTCGCAGCCGCCTCCACCGGATGGGCGAGCAGGAAGCCCTGCACGCCGACCGGGCCGCAGCGGGAGAGAAATTCAAGCTGTGCAGGACGCTCGACCCCTTCGGCCACCACCTGCAGCCCAAGCCCGTGGCACAGCGTGACGATCGAGCGCACGATGGCGCCGGAGCGGGCGTTGGTGTCGACGCCAGCAATGAGCAGGCGGTCGAGCTTCACGCGGTTGATCGGCAGTTGCTCGAGCGAGGTCAACGAGGAGTAGCCGATGCCGAAATCATCGAGTGCGATGCCGACCCCGAGTGCGCGCAAGCGCCGCAGCGACTCGATGGTCGTCGGCCCCGTCTGGAACACCGTCTCGGTGATTTCCAGCTCGAGCGCACTCGCGGGCAGCCCGGTCCGCTCCAGCGTGCGGCCGACGTGCTCGACGAAGTCGCTCTCGAAGAACTGCGGCGCTGACACGTTGATAGCGACGCTCGCGCGCTGCCAGCCCTGCGCACGCCAGCTGGCGGCCGTCGCGGCGGCATTGTGCAGAATCCAGTCGGTGAGATCGTGGATGAGGCCGGTCTTCTCGGCGACGTGGATGAATTCCTGCGCGTTGGCGATGCGGCCATCGGGCCGTCGCCAGCGAAGCAACGCCTCGACCTCGGTCGACTCGAAGGAAGGCAGCGATACCTGCGGCTGGTACATGAGCAACAGCTCGCCGCTCTCGACCGCGCGCCGCAGGGACTGCTCGAGTCGGAAACGCTGCGCCGCCGCGTCGTATAGTGCCGGGCTGTAGAGTGCGTAACGGTTGCGGCCGAGCTCCTTGGCGCGGAACAGCGCCACGTCGGCGGCGCGCAGCAACCCTTCGGCATCCCCCGCATGATCGGGATAGAGGCTGGCGCCCACACTGGCGCTGGTCGTGAGCACGCGGCCGTCGACCACCAGCGGTTGTTGCAGCGTGGCGACCAGCTGCGCGGCATGGTTGGCCACCTGCTCCGGCGATTTGACATTCTCAAGCAGCACCGTGAACTCATCGCCTCCCAGGCGCGCGAGCAGCCCGGTCGCGCGGGTGGCGGCGTGCAGCCGCTGCGCGATGTGCTGCAGCACACGGTCGCCGAAGCTGTGGCCGAGGGTGTCGTTGATCGACTTGAAGTTGTCCACATCGACGAACAGCAGCGCCAGGCGGCGGCGGCTGCCGGCCCGTGTGAGCGCGCCCTCGAGGTGCGCGGAGAGCTTGCGGCGGTTGGGAAGCTGCGTCAGCGGGTCGTGGTGTGCCAGGTGATGGAGCTGGCGCGTGCGCTCGGCCACGTGACGCTCGAGCTCCGCCTGGTGGGCACGCAACTCCGCCTCGGCGGAGGCGATGCGGTCCGCCATGGTGTTGAAGGACTCGGCGAGCTCATCGATCTCTGCCGAGCCGCCGCGGCGCGCGCGCGCGGCACGGTCGCCGCTGGCGAACTGGCGCGTGGCCGCGGTGAGACGGCGTACCGGCAGGCTGATGCTGCCGACGAGCAGCACCGAAACGACTGCGAGCACCGCGAGCACCGCAGCACCGGTATCGCGCAGCGTGTGCTCCGCCCCTTCTGCGGCAATGGCCGCGTGCTGCGCCGCTCGCAGCAGTCCGGCGCGCGCGGGTCGCCCGAGCTGCTCCTGCACGCCCTCGGTCAGGGCGGCGCTGTCCTCGAGCAGGCTGTGCCAATCCGCACCGCTCTGCTCGTCATAGCGCTCGATCTGCAATCGCAGCCGGGCGGCGGCCTGGAAGTCGTGGCGCACGAGACTGAGCCAGGCGTGTCCGGGCGAGGCCTCGAACTCGGCGCCATGCGCATCCAGCACTGCCATGAAGTCGCGCTCGCGCCGCGCGATGACGACCGGGGTGTCGAAGTTGCCACGGACCGCGTTGATCGCGGACTCGAGCTCTGCAAGCGAGCGGCGCGCCACGACCTGGGTGCCGTTGATGGCGAGGCCGGAGCCACCGGCCGCGGCGATGCGCTCATACACGCGGGTGAGATCCGTTTGCCGCTCCTCGACCCATTGCAGGCGCTGCGCCGCACGGCTGGCGAGCTGGCGCGCGACCGCGATGTGCCGGGTGAGCTGTACGCGCAGGCCTGCAGCGGCCGGCGGCACTGGAGAAGGCCGCGCGTTGCGGAAATACGCGTCGACGGCACCCTGGAGCGCTGCGCTGGCAGCATTGATGGTGCTGAAATCCGCGGCATTCCGTGCCTGCACGTACTCTCCGACTGCCCGGTCGTAGGCGACCAGCTTGTCGAGTACCAGGTTGGCGGCGCTGGCCACGGGTTCGTGCTCGTTCTGCATGCTGCGGACGGCATCGAGCGCTTCGCGCGTGGTGCGCGTTGCCAGGACCTCGCCGGCGATCAGCACCGCGGCAACGGCGGTGAGGCCGAGGATCAGCCGCCAGCCGATGCCAAAGCGGGGCCGGCCTCCCCAGAGCCACGCGAACGGCGGGGCCGGTGCGGGAGCGGCGCTTGGAGGTGGGCGGTCTGTTTCAGCCATCTCTTCGGGCATGCGACATAAGCCCAATCGGGCAGCCTGCACGGTTCCACGCGGAATCATCAGGCCTCGCACGTCGCTCGTCCGAGGTGGGCATCGCATATCGGCCGGCTGCCCGAGGAGAAAAAGCCGGGTGCCCAGGGCAGACGTGCACGGGCGCTGGCAGCGTGCGGCGGCGGGCCTGCGGGGCACGGGACCCGGGTAGACAAGACAGTGGGCGCTTTGGCCTATACTAATGGCCAACGATGAGGGGCGGCCGTACGCATGAGCGAGCTCGCGGATACCTTTGATGCGGCATTTTCCAAGGCCGTCGATCTGGGAAACCGGATCGCGGACAAGGACAAGGACGCCGACCTGTGGGACATTGCCGACGGGCTGCTCGCCGGTGCCATACAGTACTGGCTCTACTCACGACAGCCCTGTGGCGATCCGCGTTGTCAGGATTGCATGCCGATCAGCACCGCTCAGGGCCGGATGGCAGAGCTGAACCGGCTGATCGGACAACTCGCCTCCGAGAGCGAGTACTTCCACACACCAACCGACGCCAACGCCGGCCGCGCCTAAAGGCACCCCAGGAAATTGCGCTCGTCACCATCGGCGAATGCTCGCCGCCGGGCAAGATGCGCAATTTCAGCCGGGGGGCTTATGTCATCCGGCAGCCTTTACCTTCACTCCGCTCCCGGCGACTTCACCGAGCGCAAGCTCAAAGAGGCGGAAGCCTTCCTTCAGCAGCGCATCGGGAATCGTCAGCGGGGCGAGGAAGCGGATCACGTTCGAGTACACCCCGCAGGAGAGAATGATGAGCCCCTGGCGGCCCGCCGCCTGCACGAGTGCGCGCGTCAGCTCCGGGTCCGGCGCGTCGGGCCGTCCGTTCTTCACCAGCTCGAGTGCCACCATGGCACCGAGGGCGCGCACGTCGCCGATGCAGGGGAAGCTGACGGCAAGACCCTTGAGGCGCGAGGTCATGAAACGGCCAATGTCCTGCGCGCGTGCGAGCAGTTGCTCCTCGCGCATGACGTCGAGCACCGCAAGCCCCGCGGCGCAGGCGAGCGGTGAGCCGGCAAAGGTGCCGCCGAGTCCACCTGGGCCCGGGGCATCCATGATGTCGGCTTTGCCAATGACCGCCGACAGCGGCACCCCGCCCGCCACACTCTTGGCGATAGTGATGAGATCGGGCTCGACGCCGCTGTGCTCGATGGCGAACATGCGGCCGGTGCGCCCGAACCCCGACTGAATCTCATCCGCGATCAGCACGATGCCGTGAGCGTCGCAGAGACTGCGCAGCCGCCGCAGCAGCTCCGGCGGTGCAGCGTAGAAGCCGCCTTCGCCGAGCACCGGCTCGATGATGATGGCGGCGACGCGCGCGGGATCCACGTCCGCCTTGAACAGCTGCTCGAGCGCCTCGAGCGAATGCTCGACCGTGACGCCGTGATACGGCATCGGGAAGGGCAGGTGATAGATCTCCGGCAGCATCGAGCCAAAGCCGGTCTTGTAGGGCTGCACCTTGCCGGTGAGGCTGATGCAGGCGAGCGTGCGGCCATGGAAGCCGCCGGCGAAGGCGATGACGGCGGAGCGGCGCGTGTGGAAGCGCGCGATCTTGAGCGCATTCTCCACGGCCTCCGCGCCGGTGGTGAGGAAGATGGTCTTCTTGGCGCCCGCCCCCGGGGCGAGTGCATTGAGCGCCTCGGCGAGCGCGATATAACTCTCGTACGGTGTCACCTGGAAGCAGGTATGGGTCAGCTTCTCGAGCTGGTGCGCGATCGCCGCGCGCACCTTCGGATGCACGTGACCGGTGTTGAGTACCGAGATGCCGCTGGCAAAGTCGATATAGCGGCGACCCTCGACGTCCCACAGCTCGGCGTTGGCGGCGCGCTCGGCGTACACCGCGAGCGAGTTGGTGACCCCGCGCGGCACGGCTTGTTGGCGGCGGGCATGCAGTTCGGTGTTGGATGTCAAGTGAGCGTCCTCCGTGTGGTGGCGCGTGCGCTGAGCGTCAGCCGCCGGCTTTGAGGGCCGCTGCGCGGTGAATAGCGGCGCGGATACGTTGATAGGTGCCGCAGCGGCAGATATTGCCCGCCATGGCGGCATCGATATCGGCATCGCTGGGCTGCGGCGTCTGTGCGAGCAGCGCGGCTGCCGACATGATCTGGCCGGACTGGCAGTAACCGCACTGGGGGACATCGACCTCGATCCACGCGCGCTGCACCGGGTGGCTGTTGTCGGGCGAGAGGCCTTCGATGGTGGTAACGCGCTTGCCGCTCGCGGTGCTCACCGGTGTTACGCAGGAGCGCACCGGCGAGCCCTCGAGGTGCACGGTGCAGGCGCCGCACAGCGCCATGCCGCAGCCGTACTTGGTGCCGGTGAGCCCGACGATGTCGCGCAGCACCCACAGCAGCGGCATGTCGCCGTCGACATCCAGCGTGGTGTTCCTGCCGTTGAGGTTGAGTGTGATCATGGACCTAGCCCGCGGAGTGCGGCCGTTGCGTACTATACGTGACGCTGGGCCCGAGCGCCGCCGCGGCGGACCCTCTACAATGCCGTGCCGCTTCAGAGCTGCGAAAGTCGTTCTTTGAACCACACTGCTGCCGTTACCGGCGCCGACGCGCCAATTACCGCCGACGCCGTCATCATCGGCGCGGGTCCCTGCGGGCTGTTTCAGGTATTCGAGCTGGGCCTGCTCGGCATCAGCGCGCACGTGGTCGACTCGCTGGCGCACCCGGGCGGGCAGTGCGCCGAGCTCTACCCGGATAAGCCCATCTATGACATCCCGGCGCTGCCGGTATGCGGCGCGCAGGAGCTGGTAGACCGGCTGCTGCAGCAGATCAAGCCGTTCAAGGCGCAACTGCATCTCGGTCACGAGGTCACCGAGTTTGTGCGGCGCGAGGACGGGCGTTTCAGCCTCGCGACCGCGGGCGGTGTCAGGTTCGATGCGGGCACAGTGGTGATCGCCGCCGGCCTCGGCTCGTTTCAACCGCGGCGCATCGGCATCGAGGGCGCGGAAGCCTTCGAGGGCGCCGCTATCCGCTACCGGGTACGCAATGCCGCCGAGCTCGCCGGCAAGCAGCTGGTGATATTTGGCGGCGGTGATTCGGCGCTCGACTGGACGCTCGAGCTGCTGCCGAAGTCCGCCAGCCTGACACTGGTGCATCGCCGCAGCGAGTTCCGCGCTGCGCCGGCCTCCGTGGCACGCATGCGCGATATGGTGGCCGCCGGCAGGATGCGCTGCTTCGAGGCGCTGCCGTACTCGTTGATCGTGGCGGATGGCGCGCTGCGCGGCGTCAACATCCGGAGCCCCGATGGCACGGTCACTGCGCTCGATGCCGAGCAGCTGCTGGTGTTCTTCGGTCTGCACCCGAAACTCGGCCCGATCGCCGAGTGGGGGCTGGCGCTGGAGAAGAAGGCGTTGAAGGTCGACACCGAGAAGTTCCAGACGAGCATTCCAGGGGTATTCGCTGTCGGCGACATCAATGCCTATCCCGGCAAGAAGAAGCTGATCCTGTCGGGTTTCCACGAGGCGGCGCTCGCCGCATTTGCCATCCAGCACCACCTGTATCCGCAGAAGAAGCAGTTCCTGCAGTACACGACCACGAGTCCGATCATGCACCAGCGTCTGGGCGTGCCCGACTGATCGGCCCACACTGAAGGAAGACCATGACCTGCCTGCGCAATGTTGCCGCCGCCCTGGCTCTGTTGAGCGCGATTTCCGCACCGCGGCTCGCGTGCGCCGATCCCTGTCAACTCGAGATCAGCGGCAACGATCAGATGCAGTACGACAAGCCGCTGCTCAGCGTGCCGGCAAGCTGCACGCAGGTCACCCTGAGGCTGCACCATACCGGCAAGCTCCCGCGCGAGGCCATGGGGCACAACTGGGTGCTGGTGAACGCGGCGGACTTCAACGCGGTGGTCACTGCCGGCATGGCGGCCGGGCTCGCGAACGATTACGTGCAACCCGCTGACAAGCGGGTACTGGCGCACACCGGGGTCATCGGCGCGGGCCAGACGGTGAGCGTCACTTTCGCGACTTCGATCCTCAAGCCCGGCGCTGACTACCGTTACCTGTGCACTTTTCCCGGTCACAATGCGCTGATGCACGGCACACTCAAGTTTGGCTGAACGCTGCTGCGATGGATCAGCGTCTCAAGGACCTGCTGCAGCTGCTCGAGCTCGAGCGGCTCGAGCTCAACCTGTTCCGCGGCGAGAGCCGCGACATCGGCAGTCCCCAGGTTTTCGGCGGACAGGTGCTGGGGCAGGCGTTGTCGGCCGCGGCGGCGACGGTGGAGGCACGCGTGGTGCACTCACTGCACGCCTATTTCCTGCGGCGCGGCGATTACAACGCGCCAATCGTCTACGAGGTCGACCGCAGCCTCGATGGTCACAGCTTCTCGAATCGCCGTGTCGTGGCTATCCAGCACGGGCAGCAGATCTTCAACATGACCGCGTCCTTCCAGCTGGCAGAGCGCGGTTTCGACCACCAGATCGTG
>Ga0306926_10000709_pt1 | contig 31771 bp, 34 predicted proteins | sample flu12Cox44000178_FD_203759 | JGI IMG/M metagenome (GOLD analysis project Ga0306926, IMG submission 203759) | Lab enrichment of tropical soil microbial communities from Luquillo Experimental Forest, Puerto Rico - flux8day.12C.oxic.44.000.178 (v2)... | ecosystem: Environmental > Terrestrial >...
GCGCGCATTGAGTGTTCCAATACTCAACGACAGAAGCACTGCGAAGAGGGGGGAGACGACGGCAAACGACCGCTTGCTGCATTTCATGGGTCAACTCCGTTTCGGTCGAAAAAGAACGACGAGTTTGAAACAACGTCGCAAGTTGTCATTGAAATATAGTTCCGATGATGTCCGCTGCATGACCGGTGTTCCGCTGAAACGGAAGTCTGGCCGCGAGTTTGTTACGTCGCGGAGTGCCACATCCGGACTCATGCACTGCAGCAAACTGTGTGCTGCACCCAACGCGATATAAGGTAGCTCCCGGGGTTCCCCGGAGATGAGCGCGGGTGAAGCGCGGTAAGCGTTATCGCCGAGCTGGCGAAGAAGGGGCTTGATCGGGCACAAACGACTCATTGCTTAGGGGTGAGGTCATTATCGGTGACGTCACCGGCACCCTTATTTTGATAAATTCCAGACCTGCCCCTTTGTGGCAATTGTTGCACTCTGCCGTAAACTTTTGAAAGGCTGCGTCGAATTTGACGCCATCCTTAGTCCTGATCGCATCGCGAAACTCCTCCGCGGACCGCGATATGGCGCTAGTGTCTGCAGCGGCCACATTCGGAAAGAGGACCCTGCAATCGTGTAAAGCCGCCCTCATCTGCGACAATTGATATTCGGCCAGCGGCCAGTTTCTCAGGTTACCTGCCAACCACAGCTTAAAATGACTCACTTGGATTAATCCCATCACGACAGCAAGGCTCGGGGTATAGGTCTGTTGCTGGCTCCCTAATGATTGTTCAGATTGTTGCTCGGCAGCGCCAACCGGAAATGACATTGCTAAGGCGATAATGGCTACAAGCCCGCGACGCTTCATGTTTCATCGCTCCCCAACTGCGCGACAACACCGACACATCTTTCACTAGTGTTGCCCTTTTGTCGAGGTGAAGTCCTAGGATTGCTGGAAAAAGGGTTGGGGTGCGCCGTCGCCTGATTGGCGAATCGACGAGGTTCGGTTTGGCGACCGGCCTCTGACGAAGGAGCCCCAATGCTTACGTCCTGCGCCGCCGAAAGGGCGGGCAATGCGCTGTTAGATCAGCGCCACCACCATGCTGGGCGCTGGCTGGAAAATCCAACGCGCTATGGCCGCCGTCTCGAAGGATGGGCGGCGTGCGGTCGAATCGATTCTTGCAGCCGCAGATAGAAGGGGTCGGCCAAGCGTTCTTTGAAGCCGATTGGGGCGGCGCGGATCATAGACCAGCGTCTTTGACGCGTTCAAAAGAACTTACTTCATTTTCCTCAACCACGTACGAGTCTTGTAGTGATCGCCGAATCCAGTCATCGCCCCGATCTGGTAGGTGCGGTACGTTTCGTCTTCGGAAAATTCGTCGTGACAAGAGCTGAACCCCGACGCGTACTGGTTGTAGGCGCCGAGCAGCTTGTCCATGGCGCCGTCGTTACATGGGCGGCTGCGCGCATCCATGTAGACGAGATAATACTCCATAAAGCCGTAGTAGAGCGTGCTCCCGATCGAGCAATACCCTTTCGATGCGAAGAAGCGTTCGTTGAGAAGTTCGTCCGGATGGCCGTGGGAGCGTGCGACTTGGGTGATGCCCCAGTCGTCGAGCGCATTGTACGAAGTACCGCTCAACACCACGAAGAACCAGTTTTTGTAACGAATGTAGTGCTGCCAAAGGGATTCCTGCCAGGCGAGTGCATGAAGCGCCCGCATGAAAGCTGCTTTTTCCCGACCGGATAGTTGATTGCCGAAATCGGCGAGCAGCTGCCGCCCGACCTTGATCACGAGCCGGTCTATCGATCGATAGTATCGTTTTCGTCGTGCGCGATTCTGCCACTGCGCAGCGGTGAGAGCGAAATCGAGTTCGATCTTGCCCTTGCAGTCCTTCGTGACCTCGGTGAAGTGCGTCCCGCGACCGACATGCACGGATTCATTCAAAACCCAACGATCGAAAAGATCATGGACCGTGGTCTTTTCACCGATTCTTTCTTGCTCGAGTTGTGTCGTAGGGAGGGGCACATGGTCGTCGCGGGCAGAGTTGGAGAAGTCGCGCAACCAACGCGAGGCAGGCTCCTCTTCCCAAGGATACTCGGCGGTCACTCCCGGGCTCGAGGAAAGTAGTAAGCAGAGTAATGCCCAGCGAACCATTCGCATGTCTCTTTGTCTTTCCTTCTATCAAGTTTGGGCTACGCTTGCTCGTTCCAGATACAAGAGCTTGGCTTGTAATCTCGACGGCACAACGGAAGGCAAGCTTGCATGAAGACCCTGCAAGAGCTGCTCGATCTGCGCTTCGGCGATATCGCGGCGGTTCCCGAGACACTTGCCGGTAACGAGGCCATTCGCCGCCTCGCAGGTCGCGGTGTCGTGCGCCGCTTCAAGCCCGAGCCGCTGCCTGTGGCCGTGCTCGATACGCTGGCTGCCGTGGCGCTATCATCCCCGTCGAAGAGCGACCTGCAGCAGCGGGACATTCTCATCGTCGAGGACGCCGCGATCCGCGCCCGCATCAATGCGCTGTTGAAGGATCAGGACTGGCTACCGCCTTGCCCGCACCTTCTCGTCTTCCTCGGTAACAACCGGCGCCAGCGGCAGGTGCACGCGTGGCGGGGTCATACCTTCGCCAACGACCATCTCGACGCCTTCTTCAACGCCACGGTCGATGCGGCCATCGCGCTCGAAGCCTTCGTCGCGGCGGCAGAGGCGGCGGGCCTCGGTTGCTGCCCGATCAGCGTGATCCGCAATCACGCCGAGGAGGTGAGCGGGCTGCTGGGTCTGCCGGACCATGTGTTCCCGGTGGCGGGTCTCGGCGTCGGCATACCGGCCGCGCCGGCGTTTGTCTCGGCGAGGCTGCCGCTCGGCCTCACGGTGCATCGCGACCGCTACACGGATGCGACGGACGAGAGGGTGCGCGCCTACGACAAGCGCCGCAATGGCATCTTCCCCTACCGCGCTCAACGCAATGTCGCCCGCTTCGGCGCGGCGAAGGAGTACGGCTGGAGCGAGGATAAGGCCCGTCAGTATGCCGTGCCGGAGCGCGAGGATTTCGGCGCCTATGTGAAGCGGAGAGGGTTCAGGCTGGAGTAGTGCGCGCTGAGCTCGAGCCGGGGGGAACATCCGAGGCTGTTGCGTGCGGTTCGGCCGCGCCGCCTTCCGGTCGGTTTGATTCAGCATTCCGCACCCACATGCGTCACCCGCGGGCTTGACCACGCAAGTCGGATTCATCCGACTTGCGCACTAAGCGCCCGAAATCGGGTAGGACCCGATTTCGGGTGGTCCATCATTCTTCGCAAGAACTTTTGCGAAGAGGATGGATTGCCGGGTCATAAGCGCGTTCACGCGCGTCTTCCGACGCGCTATGCCCGGCAATGACGAAGTGGGTCAAGACGACCGGAATATGGTCTAGAGAGCCAGACCCGGCCGATTGCGAGCGCAACTGCGGCGGCCTAGTTGCCGAGGATCCTGAGCGCACCGTCGCGTAGCCTCGCGGGATCGCGCTCGCCATCCTTGGCAAGCTGGATGATGGCCTTCGCGGCCGCCGTCGCCAGGGGGTCTTTGCGGTCGGTCAGCCCGAGCCCGGCCAGCGCGGCCTCGAATGCCGCCGTCAAGTTGGCAATGTCGTCTGGACCAAACGAGTGGTCGTTTTTGAGGATCGCTCCGATTGGCACGTCCAGCCCCGCAATCGCACGCCGCACGCGAGACGTAACATATTTTACCGCGGCGGTGTGAAAGACTGACGACCAATATTGCGCGGGGCACGACAGCGTCGCCGTGTATTTCACTGACGAGATCCTACGGAGTGGGCACCTACTGCCGCAGCGGCGCAACAATGTGGTAAATGGGCCGTGCGCTCATGGCGTCGTTTGCCCGATGCCGTGGGTCAAGGCGTCCCCGGCGAGCCCGGCGGTGCGCCCGTTCCGAAAGGAGAAGCGCTTGATCGATGCCACGAGCCCCGCGAGCGGGGAAACCTCCTCGGCAAGTGAGGCCCCGTTGGCCCAACGTCTCGGCCGCCGGCTGCTGCGCTACGGGATCGTCCTGTTCCTTCTCGGGCTCGCCACGGGTCGGCTGGTGGAGTCCGTTCCGCTCCCCCGCATGGGCCTTTCCAGCCACCTGCAAGGCGTGATGAACGGGACGTTCCTCGTCGTCCTGGGCCTGGTCTGGCCGCAGCTTCGACTGTACGCCCTGCTCCTGCGGGCCGCCTACTGGCTGGCCCTGGTGGGCACCTACCTCAACTGGGCGGTCACGTTGGCCGCCGCGGCCTGGGGGGCGGGTGGCACGACCATGCCGCTTGCCGCCGGCGGCCACCTGGGCACGCCCGACCAGGAGCTGACCTTGCTCATCGGCCTGCGCGCCCTCAACGTTGCCATGTTTGCCAGCTGCTTGCTGGTGCTGTGGGGCCTGCGCGGGGAAGGCCCGCCTCGGCCCGGCTCCCGCTCGCCCGGCTGAAATCCGCGGCGTCCTCTGCACCCGACCCGACTCGCGGCACTAAACCACGGCTTCAGGTGAGACGTTGAAACGAACCCAGCTTCGGCTGATCTTCAAAGCTCAGTTGCCCTAAATTCCGATGTCTTAGTTACCTATCGGCGTTAAATAGCTGCAAGCGTGAGCGAGCGGCCTTCTTCACTGATTCCACTGCGAACGGCAGGACCTTATAAGGGACGACTTCGTGCGGCTGTTCGGCCAAGCCCTCCTCCAAGCCCTGTCTCCATGCGACCCGCAGTTCAGTGTTGACGTGGATGATATTGATCCCCGCGGCGATTGCCTTGCGCAAATCGTCGTCGTCGGTTCCCGATCCGCCATGCAGGGTCAGCGGCACGCGCGCCGCACTCTTGATCTGGGCGATTCTCTGGATATCCAAGCGCTTGCGCGTTTGTCCCTCCACCATGCTCTTTAGCATCCCGTGCATGTTGCCCACGGCCGGAGCCAAGATATCCACCCCTGTAGACTCAACAAACTGTTTTGCTTCTGCGGGAGATGTTAAGCCCTTCGACAAGTCGGGGGCCTTTTCATGAATTTCAGACCCGGTTCCAATGTCGCCGATCTCGCCCTCCACGAGGATGGCAGAATTGATTGTTTTGAGGGTTTCGACCGCTTCTTTGGTTTGGCGCACGTTCTGTTCGAATGGCAGCGCGGAAAGATCGAAGACGATGGCATCAAACCCGGCCCTGGCCGCTTCTACGGCCTTCGCCAGGGAATGGGTATGATCCGCGTTGAGAAAGATTGGGCAGTCGCATTCCTCCCGCAAGCTGCGCACCAGAGCCGCAATTTGCCGGACGCCGAAAAACTCCCGTTCGCCCTCGGACGCACCGACCACCACCGGGACTTTCAGTTCCTGCCCGGCTGCCAACACCGCCTTCAATAGAACCCAGTCCGCGACGTTGAAATGGCCGATTGCCACTCCATCTTTCTCACTTTGCTCCAAAGCATCCCGTAACCCACGCATGCAAGTTTCTCCTTGCAAATTTTTCGCAATTTTTGCTCCACGTCATGACTGGCAATTACGTGGTAACCCCGTTGCCTCTTGCAAGATGCGAATCAGGAGCATTTAAGGAACCGAAGCAAACACGTTGTTCAACGTGAGCGTCAAAGCCTTTGACTTAATAAACGCTAGTCACGCAGTCCTGTCTCGACCCTCTCATATTTTACCGCGGCGTCGTGAGAGACTGACGACCAAACTCAAACCAAGGCGCGCACGGCTCGCGTTCCGAGCTTGCGTACGCTTCGCCAACCTCGAAAGCTGAGCGCACGCGCTCGGGTTCAGTCCCGCAGCCGCGTGAGCCGCCAATGCGCGAGCATGCGCAGGCCGATCGCCGCCGCGAGCCCGACGCCGATGGAGAGCGCTTGCTGGAGCATCGTATGCCGCGTGTAGAACGCCGGCACCAGAAACACGCCCAGCAACGCCGCGACGCCGAGGTTGTTCCAGAACGTCGCAGCCAACTTCACCTGTTGGGGTCCACGTGGCCTGCTGGCGGCCTTCTTTTTTTGGCTACAAATCGTATATATTACTTGACTTCTTATTGAAGCTATGCTACATAGCGTCCCATCCTCGCTCATTGAGGGGCGTCTCCGGAGACATCCTGAAGGCGGAGCGAGGAGTGGCGTCCTGCGGCGGCGGCTTGTAACCGTTCGCCCCGGGAGGCCCGGGACCCCGCCCGCCAGGCACTACGACCTGGCTGCGAGGAGCTCGCTGCACGGATCCGAAGGCAACTGCCCGCCGTTGTAGGACGGCGGGCGCCCAAGGAGACGGAAGCGCGGCCCCGAGGCCCAAAACCGCCACGGTGGAGCGCCGAGAGGCGAGCGTCCCGCGTCATGGGACGCAAGGCGCCTCGCAAGCGCCTGGTGTGCCGCGTCATAAGCGCGTTCACGCGCGTCTTTGACGCAAGATGGCACGCCCCACGGGTGCCCGCTGGCACCCGAACGTCTCTCGGCGCTCCGCCCACCCCTCGATTCCGGGTGAGCGAAGCAAAGGTGCAAACCCCGGGCGCAAAAACGCGCCGCGGGAACGAGGAGGTGTTGTTCGATGCCAACGCATAATCCCGCTCATTCCCGCGTAAGCGGGAATCCTGGGCCCCCGCTTGCGCGGGGACGAACGGAATCCAAAACGCGCGCCGAGCAAGAGCTAGCGGAGCAGCGGCGGCTTGCGCCGGTCCTGCGCGAGGCCCACGCGCGGCTCGGCTTATGGCGCACCTGCGACGACAAAACCTGCCGGCGCACGGGGAGCTGCGGCGGTGACGTCGATCAATGCGGCGCGCGCGTCGCGCCGCAGGGTTGGGCATGGCTGCATCAGGTCATCAAGGCGATGCGGGAAGGGAAATCCCAGAGCGCCGCGGTCGAGGCCGCCAATTTCGCCGCGCTGGGCTATCGCGAGCGAGTGACCATCAGCTGGCCGAACTGCCCGTTCTGGGAGCCGCTCGAATTTTTCATGCGCAACGACGGCACAATGATACGCACCACCATTGCGCCCGCGCAGCCGGATATCGACCCGCAATTCATCGCGTTGGCCGCGTCGCCTTGGCTCCCCACCGCGCTCGACGCCGACGCGAGGACTTGAGGCGCCGCGCCGTGCGGCGCTGCGTTGAATAGGGCTGTTTGACATCGTGAGATAGGAATACGGAGCACCGGCATTCGTCATTGCCGGGCATAGCGCGTCGAAGACGCGCGTAAACGCGCTTATGACCCGGCAATCCATCTTCTTCGCAAAACGTCTTGCGAAGAAATGATGGACCCCCGGGTCAAGCCCGGGGGTGACAGGAGTTCGGCTGAAAGCGCTGGTGACGCTGAAGTAGGGGCAAGTCTTCTTCCGTTCATTCCCGCGCAAGCGGGAATCCAGAGCCAAGGGCTGGGTCCCCGCTTTCGCGGGGACGAGCGGATGTTGCTCAAGAGGAATGGCTTACGCCTTCGCCGCCAAGCACGGCCCGCCAACTGCGGCGGCCCTTATTTTGCCGGCCTGGGTTTTGAGCTGCGCAGGAGTGCTCCGCCGGAAATCAATCCTAAGCTGCGTTCGAGCTCCAGCGCCGCCTGAATCCAGGTCCTGGCCATTTCCCGCAAGACTTGGCGGTGCCGGTCCGATTTGGTCTCGCCGGCCCACCGCAAACACTCTTGCGCAAACTCTCGGAATTCTTCGGGAGATGCCGCCATGGCGCGCTCCGCGTGACGAACAGGCGGGAGCGCGACCGGTCTCTCAGCCACCGGCGCCTGCGTGCGAGCCGCTGCCGGTGATAAGCTCAAGATATCACGGCGAAGACTGTTGCGATAGCCGCGTCGGGATGTCGGCACCGGAGCGATCGAGAGCTTATTCCGGTGAGTTTGATTCAGCATTCCGCACCCACATGCGTCACCCGCGGGCTTGACCACGCAAGTCGGATTCATCCGACTTGCGCACTAAGCGCCCGAAATCGGGTAGACCCGATTTCGGGTGGTCCATCATTCCTTGCACGAACTTTTCGCGAAGAGGATGGATTGCCGGGTCATAAGCGCGTTCACGCGCGTCTTCCGACGCGCTATGCCCGGCAATGACGCTAGCGTAATAGCAGGGCGGTCCGAAACGGGGGCTGCGGACGCCCGCTGGTCGATGCGTTCAACGAAATTCGCTTCAGGCGGCTTCGGTTTTCTTGACCATGCGCCAGAGCTGAAATCCCTCGGTATCGATTGCTTGCTCGATCGCAGCGCGAGAGAAGTTGTGAGGCGGAGCGTTATCCGGACCGATCGCGCCGGTGGCGGTCCAAGGACCATGGCTCTGCGGGAGCTTGCTGCCCGTGAGGTCGCCCGCGAAGGCCCGCAAACCTCCCCTCGTTTCCGACTTGAAAATGTAAATTCGCATGACTTGACCCTTTCCGCGGTTGACGATGGGAGACAAACGTGTCGCCGCCGGCGCGCTCCTAGAAGTCGGAGCCCTCCAGATCGTACGAGCCTTTGCGGCCGCGTGCATAAACCTTGGCTGCCGTCGCGCAGATCAAGTTCCGATTCGAATCGAACGCGCGCAGGAACCCCGCCTCGTCGAACCGCATGTGGGGCTCAACCCGCTTCAACGCGTCCTCGGTGACGAAGAATGCAACCTCCATCGCGCTGTCGTGTCCCCAGAAGCGCACCGCGCGCCGCGTCGCGTCGAACGCGCGGCTCTTGTTGGGAAAGCTCAGCGCGCGGCTCTTATGGGGAAAGCTCAGCGCCATCGTCGTCCTTTCGAAGCCGTCTACGCCGCCGGCGATCGCGCAACCGACCATGACCATCCGCCCCGCGCGGCGTGCTCTGCAGTTATCCGGTCAACCGTGCCGGATATTTGCTGTACGCCAGAATAACGGCGGCCACGCCGAAGCAGGCGGCCGCAGCCAATGCGAGGCTGAATAAGGCTATCCACATGTCACGCTCCTTATGATTGCAGGCGGGAGCGCGACTGGTCTCTCTGCCACCGGCGCCTGTATTGTTCGTGTGTTATGGCCGATGATGGCGCGACGGTGCGCTCTATCCGTGCGATTGTCCAGGGGATTTGGCCTTTTATTCCAGATCACACCTTATTATCGATCACATCATGCCGTTGCGCCCCTTGCGAGAACCGCGTACAGTCCCGATATTCGAGCTTGGCCTTGTTTGTCGCGCACCTCGCGGTGTGCCTTTATCATAGGCAACGCTGACTTCGGATGAGCGGTCGCGCGATGGTGGTGCGGCCGCGATTAGGTTCGTGCAGACAAGGAGGCCATGATGGCTACTGGCACCGTGAAGTGGTTCAACCCGACGAAGGGCTATGGATTCATTCAGCCCCAGGGCGGCGGCAAAGATGTATTCGTGCATATCTCCGCGGTCGAGCGCGCCGGCTTGACCACTCTCAACGAGGGTCAAACGGTCGAATACGAAGTGGTCAGCAACCGCGGCAAGGAGTCGGCGGAGAATCTCAAGACACGTTGACCGCTGCATCAACATCTTGAACGGCGCGCATGAGGGCGCCAGCAACACGATTGGAAACATTTTGCAGGTACTCGTTCGCGACAACAACGTCGAGCAAGCTCTCCGGGTGCTCAAGAAGAAGATGCAACGCGAGGGCGTTTTTCGTGAGATGAAGCGTCGCAAGGCGTATGAAAAACCATCCGAGCGCAAGACCCGCGAGAAGGCGGAAGCCATCCGTCGCGCGCGCAAGGCTGCCAGGAAACTGGCCCAGCGCGAGGGCTTGATCCCCATGCCCAAACGCCGGGAGGCTGCGCCCCGTCGGGCGCCGCCGCCCAGGTTCTGAATTTGCCGCGAACACGTGACCCTAGTCGTCATTGCCGGGCATAGCGCGTCGAAGACGCGCGTAAACGCGCTCTTGACCCGGCAATCCATCTCCTTCGCAAAAGCTTCTTGCGAGGAGGATGGACCACCCGAAATCGGGTCTACCCGATTTCGGGCGCTTTAAGTGCGCAAGTCCGGTAAACCCGACTTGCGTGGTCAAGCCCGGGGGTGACGCGAAAGCGACAGCTAGGTCAACCCAACGGGAATGCGCCTTCACTCGAACGCTGCGGCAGCGCCGTTTCAAAAGAGGACCATGACCGACGCATCGCCGACGGCGAAGCCCGACAAGTCGCCGAAGACAAAGGCGGAGCTCGAGGCCCTGGTTTTGGCTGAGTTGCGCGCGGCATCGGACTGCGGCGGCGCCGTGCACGTCACGGTCGTCGCTTTTGACGACTATCGCGTTGGCGCCACCTGGGAGGTGGCGAGCTGCAACGCGGGCACATCCGCGCCGGAAGCGTGCGAGCGCGCGCTGTGCGACATCATCCGCCGCCTGCAGCAGGATTTCGATATTGCACCGAGTTGAGGAGATCATCACATGGCAACGACGACCCGACAGGGGACCAAGACCATAACCATGCCACCCGCGGCGGAGGAATCCGTCCCGGAGCCGGTCACGCAGCGCAAGCAGGCGGACAGCGGCCGATTTCGCCTGCAGGTGGATCGGCAAACGAAGGCCTCATACGCGACCTACGAAGCCGCGGAAAAAGCGGGGCTGGGGATCAAGAAAGAGCATCCGATCCTTCAGGTCGCGATCTATGACGGCGTGGAGAGCGTGAACAAGATTATCGAGTTGCCGTAAGAGTCTTGTCTAGCAGGTCATGCGCGGGCAGAAGCGCGTCGAAGACGCGCGTGAACGCGCTTATGACCCGCGCATCCATCTTCTTTGCAAGAAAGTCTTTACGAAGTGGATGGATTGCACCGCAACTCGGGCTTGCCCGAGTTGCGCAGTATTATGTGCCGCAAGTCGGGTAAACCCGACTTGCGGTGTCAAGCCCGGCAATGACGACCTTGACTTAGCGCCCATCCGCTTTCGCGGAGGCGACAATTATATGGACCGAGTGGCGCGATCTCACGCCGGCAGCTTCATCTGCGCCGGCTGCGGCTTGCCGGTGGCGCCGAGCGGCAGCGCGGTATCGGCATGGAACGCGCGGCCGATCGCGGCGAGCGCGGCGTCCGCGCCGGCGGGCGCGATGAGCGTGATACCGAAGGGCGTGCCGTCCGCGCGCATCGACGCCGGCACGGCGAGCGCGCAGAGGTCGAGCAGGTTGACGAAATTGGTGTAGGTGCCGAGCCGGCTGTTGAGCGTAATCGGATCGGCGAGCACCGCTTCGACGGTGTAGACCGTGGGCACCGTCGGCAGCGCCATGGCGTCGATCGAACGGAAGGCGTGGTCGCGCACGCGGCGCAGCTCCTCGAGCTGGTAAAACGCCGCGAACGCGTCGGCCGCGCTCGGCTTTGCGCCGCCGAGGATGATTTGCCGCGTCACCGGATGCATGGACTGCGGCGCCGACGCGATCAGCGAACGCGTGGCGAGGTAGCGCTCGGCGACCCACGGTCCCTCGTAGAGGAGCCGCGCCGCCTCGTAGAACGGCTCCATGTCGAACGCGACGATGGCCGCGCCGAGGCGCGCGAGGCGCGCAAGCGCCGCGTCGTAGGCCGCGGCCGAGGCCTCGTCGCCGAAGAACAGGCGCTGGCCCGGCATGGGCACGCCGAGGCGCAGGCCGCTGGGCAGCGCGCCGAGCGCACCGAGGGGACGCGGGCGCGAGTACGGATCGGCGGCATCGGGACCGGCGATGGCGGCGAGCGCGGCGAACGCGTCGTCGACGGTGAGCGCGAGCACCGAGACGCAATCGAGCGTGCGGCAGGCCGGCACCACGCCCGCGGTCGAGACCAGGCCGACGCTCGGCTTCAAGCCCACGATGTTGCTCAAGCCCGCCGGCACGCGGCCCGAGCCCGCGGTGTCGGTGCCGAGCGCGAGCGGAACGAGGCCGGCGGCGACCGCGATCGCCGAGCCCGTGCTCGATCCGCCTGGGATCAGCGCCGGATCGAACAGGTTGCGCGCGATGCCGTAGGGCGTGCGCACGCCCGCCAACCCGGTGGCGAACTGATCGAGGTTGGTCTTGCCGATGACGATGGCGCCCGCGCGCTTGAGGCGCGCGACGCAGGTCGCGTCTTTCGTCGGCGCATAGGCGAAGGCGGGGCAGGCGGCGGTGGTCGGCAATCCGGCGACGTCGATGTTGTCCTTGACCGCGACCGGAACGCCGTAGAGCGCCTGTTCGGCGAGCGAGCGATCGGCGGGCTGGCGGTTGCGCTCGGCGGCGAGCGCCTTCGCCTCGGCGAGCGCGTCCGCCTCCGCGCGCAGCGCGATGAAGATCGCGGGATCATCGTGCGCGCGGATGCGCGCGTAGGCGCGCGCGACCGTGGCTTCCGGGCTCGCCGCGCCCGAACGATGCGCCTCGACGATCGCCGCTACCGTCTCGCCCGGCATGCTCTGCGTCCTATCGGTGTCCCGCGCCATCTTAGCAATGCTCATGCCATCCCGGCGCGGGCCGTGAACTCGGTCTGCTCCCTCTCCCCGCGCAGCGGGGAGAGGGTGGCCCGAGCGCAGCGAGGGTCGGGTGAGGGGCAGCACACCCCGCCCGACCTGCGTTTAGTCGGGGCCGCTGGTGCTCGCCCCTCACCCGGCTCGCGCCTTCGGCGCTCGCCACCCTCTCCCCGCAACGGCGGGGAGAGGGAGCGCACCGAGTTCGCCGCTCGCTCATTCCCGCCTCATCACACCACCGTCTGATGGCGTTCGATGCAGATGCGCAGGACCTCGTCGGGGTCGCGTTTCCACCAATTGTTGGCGGAGAGGATTTCGACCTCGCAGTGGCCGCGATAGCTCGCCGCCTCCACCATGGCGCGGATCGCGCGCAGGTCGATCACGCCGTCGCCCATCATGCCGCGGTCGAGTAGGAGATCGGTGGTCGGGAGCAGCCAGTCGTTGACGTGGTAGGCGAGAATTCTTTTTCCGGCGCGCGCGATCTCGCGCTTAAGATCGGGATCCCACCAGACGTGATAGGTGTCGACCGCGACGCCGGCGCCCTCGCCCAATTCGTCGCAGAGGTCGTTCGCCTGCGCGAGCGTGTTCACGCAGGCGCGGTCGGCGGCGTACATGGGATGCAGCGGCTCGATCGCGAGCGGCACGCGCGCCGCCCGCGCGTAAGGCAGGAGCGCATGCAGCGCCTCGCGCACCTGCATGCGCGCGCCGTCAAGGTCGCGCGAGCCCTTCGGCAGGCCGCCGACCACGAGCACGAGGCACTGCGCGCCGATCGCGGCCGCCTCGTCGACGGCGCGGCGGTTGTCGTCGAGCGCGGTGCGGCGGGAGGCTGCGTCGGCGGCCGGGAACATGCCGCCGCGGCAGAGTCCGGTGACGGTCATGCCGTGGGCGCGGATGAGCTTGCCCGCGCGCTCGAGGCCGCACGCCTGCACGATGTCGCGCCAGGGCGAGATCGCGGAGAGGCCGGCGCGGGCGCAGCCCTCGACGAGCTGGTCTAGCGACCACGCCTTCACCGTCATCGAGTTGATCGAGAGCAGCGCGCGATCGTGCGACAGGTCCCGCATCACGCCTCGCCCCACGCCGTTCGGTCGTCATCGCCGGGCTTGACACCGCAAGTCGGGTTTACCCGACTTGCGGCGCATAATACTGCGCAACTCGGGCAAGCCCGAGTTGCGGTGCGATCCATCTTCTTGCGAAGAAGATGGACCCGCGGGTCAAGCCCGCGGGTGACGCATGCGTGTGCAAAGCCCCACAAGGGCGAGGGGAACCCAAGCAGCCTTCGTGTAGCCATCACGCCTCCACGCCGCGCGTCGCCAGCACGGCGCGCATGCGCAGCGCGGCGCGGTCGGGATCGGCGATGAGGCCGGCGGCGTCGGCGAGGCGGAACAGCTCGGCGAGATGTAGCGTCGAGCGCGCGCTCTCCTGGCCGCCGACAAGCGTGAAATGATCCTGCAGGCCGTTGAGATACGCCATGAACACCACGCCGGTCTTGTAGAAGCGCGTCGGCGCCTTGAAGACGTGGCGCGAGAGCGCGACCGTCGGCGCCAGGATATCGTGGAACGTCTTGGCGTCGCCGCGGGTCAACGCGCCGAGCGCGGCGGAAGCCGCCGGCGCAATCGCATCGAAAATGCCGAGCAGCGCGTCGGAATAGCCGCGCGCGTCGCCGGCGATGAGCTCGGCATAATTGAAGTCGTCGCCGGTATACATGCGCACGCCCTGCGGCAGGCGGCGGCGCATGGCGATCTCCTTGTCTTTATCGAGCAGCGAGACCTTCACGCCGTCGACCTTGTCGGCGTGCGCGGCGATCACGTCGACGGCGACGTCCATCGCCTGGTGGTGATCCTTGTGGCCCCAATAGCCCTCGAGCGCGGGATCGAACATCTCGCCGAGCCAATGGATGATCACCGGCGCCTTCACCTCCCGGAGGATGCGGCCGTAGACCTTGGCGTAGTCGTCGGGTGTGCGCGCCGCCTTCACCAGCGCGCGGCTCGCCATCAGCACGATGCGCCCGCCGAGCTTCTCGATCGCCGCGCATTGCTCCTCATAGGCGCGGATGACGTCGTCGATGGTGACGCCGTTGCGCGCGTCGAGGTGATCGGTGCCGGCGCCGCAGCCGATGAGCGCGCCGGGAAAATCCCGCGCCGCGTCGAGGCTGCGGCGGATCAATTCGAGCGACGTCGGCCAGTCGATGCCCATGCCGCGCTGGGCGGTGTCCATGGCCTCGGCGACGCCGAGCCCGAGCGACCACAGATGCCGGCGGAACGCGACGGTGCGCTCCCAATCGATGGCGGCGTCGAGCCAGGGGTCGCCGTCCGCGAGCGGATCGGCGACCACGTGCGCCGCCGCGTAGGCGATGCGGTTGAACGGCGGCTTGGCCGCGGGAAAATGCCGCGGCGGCTTGGTGGTGTAGGGCGAAACCTTGCCGCCCGCGACGGGAAGATTGAGCGTGGGCACTTTTGGTCCTTTACCTATTCGGTCAGATATCGGCCTCTCTCGGCCTCATGCTGAGGAGCATCGCAGCGCGAGCGCTCCATTGCAGCTCCACAAGCATAACCGCGCTGCGATGCGTCTCGAAGCATGAGGCCATCCTTCGAGACGCGCCTTCGGCGCTCCTCAGGATGAGGGCGGAGCAAGACGCTTGCTGTTGGCGGCACATCACACCTCCAACGCCGGGATGTCGATCCAGCGGCGCTCCTGCCAGCTCCTGAGCCCGGCCTCGGCGAGCTGCACGCCCTTGGCGCCTTCGAGAAGCGTCCATTTGAACGGCGCGCCTTCGTAGAGATGGCGGATGAAGATCTCCCATTCGGCCTTGAAGCCGTTGTCGTAGTTTTCGCCCGGCACCTCGCTCCAGGTCTCGAAGAACTTGATCGGCTGCGGGACGTCCGGGTTCCACACCGGTCGCGGCGTGTTCACGCGCGCCTGGCTCCAGCATTTCTGCAAGCCCGCGACCGCCGAGCCCAAGGTGCCGTCGACGTGGAAGGTGACGAGATCGTCGCGCCGCACGCGCGTGCACCAGGAGCTGTTGATGTGGGCGATAACGCCGTTCGCGAGCTGGAAGGTGGCGTAGGCGGCGTCGTCCACGTCGGTCTTGTAGGGCTTGCCGTTCTCGTCCCAGCGCTTGGGGATGTGGGTGGCGCCGAGGCAGGACACGCTTTTCACCTCGCCGAACAGATTGTCGAGCACGTAGCGCCAGTGGCAGAGCATGTCGAGGATGATGCCGCCGCCGTCCTTCTTGCGGTAATTCCACGACGGCCGCTGCGCCGGCTGCCAGTCGCCCTCGAACACCCAATAGCCGAACTCGCCGCGCACCGCGAGGATGCGCCCGAAGAAGTCGGACTCGATCAGCATCTTGAGCTTGAGCAGCCCGGGAAGGAAGAGCTTGTCCTGCACCACGCCGTGCTTGACGCCGGCCGCTTTCGCCGCGCGCGCCACGTCGACGGCGTCTTCGAGCGTCTCGGCGATCGGCTTCTCGCAATAGATGTCCTTGCCGGCCGCGATCGCCTTGCGCAACAGCTTGGCGCGCAGCTTGGTCGTGGCGGCGTCGAAGAAGAGCGTATCCTCGCGGTTCTTGAGCGCGGCATTGAGGTCGCTGGTCCAGCGCGTGAGCCCGTGCGCCTTGGCCAACTGCGCCAGCTTTGCCTTATTACGGCCGACGAGGATCGGGTCGGGCATCACCCGGTCGCCGTTTTTCAGCGCGACGCCGCCCTGCGCGCGGATGGCGAGAATCGAGCGGATCAAATGCTGGTTCATGCCCATGCGGCCGGTGACGCCGTTCATGATGATGCCGAGACGGTGTTGCGCCATTTCAACTTCCCTTTCGCGGGCTGCGGTCCCTGATAGCGCTTTAATAAAAGTGCCGCGCGGCAAAACTCCGTTCATTCCCGCGAAAGCGGGAATCCAGGGCCCCGCGCTGGGTCCCCGCTTTCGCGGGGACGAGCGGAAGAGAGTCCCTGAGATACTACCGAGCACATTGAGACGCTACTTCGTCCTCCGGGTTACTCCATCCCCAACAGCCGATAGATGCGCCTCGTATATTCCCCGAACGCCTCGTTGGTCTTCATTTCCAGCGTGCGCGGATGCGGCAGCTCGACGCGGAAATTGTCGGCCATGCGCGCCGGGCCGGCGGTGAGCACGATCACGCGGGTGCCGAGAAACACCGCCTCGGTGATGCCGTGGGTGACGAACACGATGGTCTTCTTCGCCTCCTCCCGGATGCGCAACAGCTCGAGGTTCATCTTCTCGCGCGTGAGCGCGTCGAGCGCGCCGAACGGCTCGTCCATCAGGATGAGCTTGGGATCGTGAATGAGCGCGCGCGCGATCGCCGCGCGCTGCTGCATGCCGCCGGAGAGCTCGTAGGGGTATTGGTCTTCCTTGCCCTTGAGCCCGACGAGCGCGAGCAGATCGCGGGCGCGGGCGCGGCTTGCGGCCATGGGAAGACCGAGGATTTCCGCCGGCAGCAGCACGTTGTCGATCACGCGCCGCCATTTGAGCAGTAGCGGCTGTTGAAACACCATGCCGATGTCGCGCGAGGGGTCGAACGGCTGCGTCCTCGAGCCGATCGTCAGCTCGCCGGTGTCGATCGGATGCAGGCCCGCGAGAATCTTGAGCAGCGTGGTCTTGCCGCAGCCCGACGGCCCAACCAGCGACACGAGCTCGCCCGCCTCTACGTCGAACGTCGCCTCGGAGATGGCGAGAAAGGCCGTTCCGCGCGTGCGGTAGGCCTTCTGCACGGCGGCGAGGTGGATGAACGGTTCGCCCATGGGTCGCGCCGACGCCTCACGCCAGCCGCGCGTCGCGCGCCACCAGCATGCGCTCGAGCGCGAGCACCATGCCGTAGAGCACCACGCCGATCAGCGTGATCAGGATCACCGCCATGAACATGGCGGCGGTGTCGAGCGTGACTTGCACCTGCAACATGAGGTAGCCGAGGCCGCGGTCGGAGCCGAGGAACTCGCCGACGATAGCGCCCGCGACCGCCAGAATCGCGGCAACCTTCATGCCGGAAAAGATGTAGGGCAGCGCGCCCGGAAGCTGAATCTTGGTGAAGACCTGCCAGCGCGAACCCTTGAGCGCGTGCACGAGGTCGAGCAGGTCCGGCTCGACCTCGCGCAAGCCGCGCGCGGTGGTGAGAACGATCGGAAAGAAGCAGATGGCGAACGCCATCATGGCGTTCGGCCCGATGCCGTATTTGAACCACACGATGATCAACGGCCCGAGCGCGGCTTTGGGGATCATGTTCAGGCTGACCAAGAGCGGCATGACCGCCATTTCCAGCCAGCGAAACCAGGAGAAGAGCAGCGCCGCGCCGATGCCGAAGACGACGGCGAGACTATAGCCGCCGAAAATCTCGATAGTCGTCACCGCGATGTTTTCGGGCCAGCGATAGTTCGGCACCAACAGCGCTTGAACCGTGTCGTACGGCGAGGGCATGACGAATTTCGGCACCTCGCCGAGCTTGACGAAGAGATACCAGGCCGCGATCAGCCCAAGATGGCTCGCCACCGCCAGCGCATAGCGCTGCAGCGCCTGTGGATGTCCTGCCAACGCCTCCTCCCTTGCGTCAGATCCTCGCCGGCATCGTAGGGCAAGCAGGCGGTGGGAGCCAGTTGACGCGCATGACATCCGTTCGTCCCCGCGAAAGCGGGGACCCAGTCCTTCTGGATTCCCGCTGGAGTTCACCCTCGCGAAAGCGGGGGCGGGAATGAACGGAGTCTCAATGGCCAAACTCAGGACAGCCAGCGCTGCAAATTCGCGCGCACGAAGGCGTCGTCGTTGAGGTGCGGATAGGTCGCGCAGACGCGGTCGATCTCTTGGCTCTGGCCAGGTCCCAGCGTCTCGCTCGGGTCGAGGCACCAGATGCCTTCGAGCAGTCCTTGCCGCCGCAGGATTTCGTGGCAGCCGGCGATCACGCCATGGAAGTCGTTGGCCGCGTCGAAGATCGCGGCGTTGCAGTCGGTCACCTGCGCGTCGAGCGCCAAGAGTTCAGCGGATATCTCGTTGGCGACCGCCGCGTGGATGCGCTCCAACAGCTCGACCGCCCGCTTGACCCACACGCTCCAATGGCCGAGCAGCCCGCCCTTGATGCGCACGGTGTGCTCGCGGCCATCCGCCGCCACGGTGAAGGGGGTGACGAGGTCGAGGATGATGTGATCGTCGTTGCCGGTATAGAGCGTGACGCGGTCGGCGGCGTCCGCTTCCACGACGCCGCGGATGACGTCGAGGGTGCGGTAGCGGTTGAACGGCGCGACCTTGATGGCGACCACGTTCTCGATCGCCGCAAACCGCCGCCAGAACGACACCGGCAGCACGAGGCCGCCCACGGCGGGCTGCAGGTAGAAGCCGACGAGCGGAATTTCACGCGCGACCGTCTGCGCGTGCGCGATCAACTCGTCTTCGCTCGCGCCCTTGAGCGCGGCGAGTGAGAGGAGCCCGGCGTGATAGCCTAGCGCGCGCGCGACCTGCGCCTCCTTGACCGCCTGCGCGGTGCGGCCGACGAGCCCCGCGATCATGATTGGAGACTCGCGCGCCCATTCCGCGGCGCTGCGCATGGCAAGCTGCAGCACCGGCTCCAAGAGCGCGGCCTCGCGGATCGCGAACTGGGTGGTGTGGACGCCGACCGCGAGCCCGCCCGCGCCGGCGTCGAGATAATAGCGGGTGAGTGCGCGCTGGCGGCGCGTGTCGAGCTTGCGATTAGCGTCGAGCGCGAGCGGGTGCGCCGGAATCACCACGCCCTTGCGCAACGCGGCGAGCACCTGCGGCGGCCAATCCTGCCAGTGCGACGTCATGGACTCGTCCCGCTCGCGTCCTCGGATTGCGTTGCGAATGACATCAACGTTATAACATTCGCCGCGCGTGGAGAACGACGCGCCAATCCTTAAGCCCACTTTTGGAGCCCGGTATGAAGATCATCGCGAAAACCGCGCTCGCGACGCTCGTTGCGCTCGGCGCATCGCAAGCCTCGGCGCAGAAGCTCACCTTCACGCTCAACTGGGTCGCTGGCGGCGATCACGCGCCGTATTTCTACGCCCAGAAGATGGGCCTCTACAAACAAGCCGGCCTCGACGTCGACTTCGAGACCGGGCGTGGCTCGGCGGCTTCGGCGCAGAAGGTGGGCGCCGGTCAGTCCCAGCTCGGCCTCTCCGACATGGCGGGCGTGCTCCTCTTCCGCGGCAAGGGCGTCGACGCCGTGGGCGTGATGAACGTCTATGCCAACTCGCCGCAGGGGCTCTATTGGCTCAAGAGTTCCGGCATCCGCAGCGTCAACGATCTTGCCGGCAAGAAGATCGGCAATCCCGCGGGCGACGGCGCGCGCACGATGTGGCCGGCGCTGGCGAAGAAGGTCGGCGTCGATCCGAACTCGGTGACCTGGGTCAACATCGACGCCAACGCCAAGCTCGGCGCGCTCAAAGCCAGGACCATCGACGCAACCACGTCGTTCTTCAATCTGCATCACGTGTTCGCGCGCGAGCTTGGAAGCGACATGGGCTTTCTCGCCTGGAAGGACGCGGGCGTGAATCCCTACGGCAATTCCATCATCGCCAACGGCGCTTGGCTCAAAGCCAACCGTGACAAGGCCGACAAGTTCGTGAAGATCACGCAGAAGGCGTTCGCGGACTGCGCCAAGACGCCGGAGCCCTGCATCCAGGCGCTGGTCGAGGCCAACGGCGCGTTGCTCTACCAGAACGAGCTCGACAATTGGCATCTCGTCACCATCCTGATGAGCGACGAGACCTCGCGCACGGTGGCGCTCGGCTGGCACGACGACAAGCGCATGGCCGACGACTACAAGTTGGTCGATGAATATCTGAAGATGGAAAAGCCCTACGACATCAAGAGCGCCTATACCAACGACTTCCTCGACAAAAACGTGAAAATGCCGCCGATCAATCCGCCGAAGCTTTATTAATGGATTGAGCTGCGCCGCGGCGCGCTGATTACCCGAATTCCGGCCCGACCGCCGCGAAGGTGCGCGCAGCGTCGTCGAAGCGCGCCGACGACCCGTAAAGCATGCGCGTGAAGGGCCGCACCGCGACAAAGCCGCGCGCATCGAGGACATTGCGCAGCTCGCGCTTGCTGTCGGCGAGGTCGACGAACAGCGGACCTTCGATGCCGTCGAGCGCGTGCGCCGCGAGCGCGCCAGCGATCGCGTCGTCGTCCGCGATCAGCGGGCCGATCTGCGCGGCCAAGCCGCCGTCGCGGCCGAGCAGGAAACCGGCGATAGCGCCCGCGCGCGTCGCGACGAGTTCGGCCGCGGGGAGCCGCCCGCGCAGGCCGGTGAGCACGGCGCTGCGTTCGGCGCCGAAGGCTGCGGCATCGTAGGCGCACAGCGCCGGCCAATCCGCGTCGGCGATCGGACGCACGGTGACGCCCGCGGGTGCGCCCACACTCGCGGCTGCGCGCTGCCGCTCACGGCGGATCAGCCGCTGAAAGCCCCAGGAGTCCTGGAAGCCGAGCTTGCGATAGACGGGGCGGCCGTCGGGCGTGGCGTCGAGCACGGGCACGAGCTTGGCCGCCGCCAGGTCCGCCATTGCCTGCCGCAACAACATCGTCGCCAGGCCGCGGCGGCGATATTCGCCCGCGACCAGCACCATGCTGATCCAGGCGAAACGCCCGCCATGAGGCAGCGTCGCGGTGGTGGCGATGATGCGGCCCGCTTCGCTATGGATGGCATAGAGGCGGCCGAATTCGATGAAGATGCGCCAATCGGCGGCAAGCTGGTTCCAGCGCGCTTCGCGCACGAGCGCGCCGACGTCGTCCAGTTCCGACGGCGTCAGCGACTTCTTGATGGTGAGCCGCGGCTCAGAAGTCGCCATGGCGCGTATCGTAATGGGTGTCCTTGCCGAGGCTCGGCATGCCGCGTGCGACCCAGTCCGCGGTCCAATCGACGAGCTTGCCGAGCGGCACGCTCGGGTAACCGAACAGGCGCCTCGCCTCGGCGGTATTGACGAGCCAAGCGTCGGCCGCTTCGACGCCGGTGAAGACCGGCGGTTTGCCCAGGCGCTGCCCGAAGGATTGCGCCAGGGAGCGGATGCTCACCGTCTCCGGCCCGCTGACGTTGAGCGGGCTCGAGGGCACCGTGCAATGGCCGAGCGCGCGCAGCACCATGGCATTGGCATCGCCTTGCCAGATCACGTTGACGTAGCCGGTGGTGAGATCGATCGGCATGCCGGCGAGCACGCGCGAGGCCACGTCGTGCAACACGCCGTAGCGCATGTCGATCGCGTAGTTGAGGCGGATGATGCGGCCCGGCGTTCCGCGCGTGCGCGAAAAATATTGGAACATGGCCTCGCGTGCGACGCAGGAATTCGCGTAAACGCCGGGCGGCGGCGTTGTCGGCGTCGCCTCGGTCGCGCCGCCATGATGCACGCTGACAAAGGGGTACACGCAGCCGGTCGAATAGGCGACGATGCGCGCGCCCGCGAAGGCCTCGGCGACCAGCGCCGGCACGTGCGCGTTCATCGCCCAGGTCAGGTCCTCGTGCCCGGACGAGCCGAACTTGCGGCCCGCCATGAACACCACGTTGGGAAGCTTCGGCAGCGCGTCGATCTGCTTGCGCTCGAGCAGATCGGCCGCGATGCATTCGATCCCGTGGCCGGCGAGCTTCTCGCGCACGCCGGTCTCGCTGAAACGGGCAACGCCGACCACGCATTTGCCCGGCGCGGCGCGCTTGGCGAGGCGGGCAAGCGTCGGCCCGATCTTTCCGCCCACGCCGAGGATGATGATGTCGCCGGGAAGCTCTTGCAACGCGGCGATCAACGCCGCCGACGGCGTGGTCATCACCTCCTCGAGGTGCTCCACGTCGCGGAAGCGATCGGGCAGCGCATCGGGGGATTGGGTCATCCCGGCGTTTTGTCCCTGAACGGCCGTGGGCGTGAGCGAGCGTGTCATGACAGTTGGATGCTATCGGGTCGGCGGTTGGGCCAGCAAGGTGCCCCGCGAAAATGGCCTTGAACTGCAAAGCCGGTCCGCGAGCCGTTGCCGCTCGAATGCGAATCCACTTTCCCGCGCGCGGAGACGGCGAAAGCGAACGCGGCGCGCGACGCTGGTAAAACATGCCAGCCCACGTACAATCGTCCACGGCGAGCAGCACGTGCGGGAGCCGGCGCGATGAAAGTCTTCATGTTTCATCTCATGCCCTATGCCTATTTGGACATGAACTACACCGACAAGTATCGTGCCGCCTGGGTGGTCTTGCCGAACAGCTATTTCGATCCGAAGAAAGGGCACGAGCTCTACAACCGCTATCTCGACGAGCTCGAGCTTGCCGCCGAGCTCGGCTTCGACGGCATATCGGTCAACGAGCATCACCAGAACGCCTATGGGCTGATGCCCTCGCCGGTGGTGATGGCGGCTGCGCTCGCGCGCCGGACCAAGAACGCGAAGATCGCGATCCTCGGCAACGCCTTCTGCCTGCGCGAGCACCCGCTCACGCTCGCCGAGGAGCACGCCATGCTCGACTGCATAACGGGCGGGCGGCTGATCACCGGCATGGTGCGCGGCATCGGCGCCGAATACTACTCGCTGGGCTCCAATCCTGCGTTCTCGCACGCGCGCTTCCAGGAAGCGCACGATCTCGTGGTGCAAAGCTGGACGCGCCCCGGCCCGTTCGCGTTTGAGGGCAAGTATTATCATTTCGAGTATGTGAACGTATGGCCGCGGCCCTACCAGCAGCCGCATCCGCCGATCTGGGCGCCTTCCACCGGCTCCACCGAGACGATCGAATGGGCCGCGCATCCCTCGCGCAAATACGTCTATCTGCAGGCCTACAGCCCGATCCAGTCGGTGGTGCGCTATCTGAATTATTACCGCGAGGCGGTGCAGCGCCTGCACGGCTATACGGCGAACTCGGACCGGATCGGCTGGTCCGCGCCGGTCTACGTCTCCGACACCGACGCCAAGGCGCGCGCGGAGGCCGGCCGCCACATCGAGACGCTGTTCAACAAATTCTTGCGACTGCCGTTCCAGATGCTGTTTCCGCCCGGCTATCTCAGCGCCAAATCATTAAAGAACATGCTGACCCACAAGCGCTCGATCGCGGGACAGGAGCACACCGTCGATACCCTCGTCGAGCAGGGCATCATCCTGTGCGGCAGCCCTGACACTGTGCGCAAGCAGCTGGTGGACAGTCATCGGCTGCTCGGTTTCCAGAATTTCCTGGCGATGCTGCAATTCGCCACCCTGCCGCGCGATCTCACGGAGAAGAACATCAGGCTGTTCGCCCGCGAGGTGCTGCCGGCGCTGCAAACGCTGACCGACAAAGAATATTCCGGCTTGCAGACCCAGGCGGCGGAATAGCGCGGTCGGCGGAACGCACGACAAGGGGAGGAAGCGGTGCTGGAGAAGCTGCGATTCAACGACGAGGTCGTGATCGTCACCGGCGCGGCCGGCGGCATCGGGCGTGCGACCGTCGCGGCGCTCGCCGAGCTCGGCGCGACCACGGTCTTGGTCGGCCGCACCCAGGCCAAGCTCGAGGGGGTCAAGGCGGCGCTCGACAAGGCCGGCGCCAAGTCCGAAGCCTTCGCCGCCGACGTGTCGAACGAGGCGGACGTCGCGCGCCTGCGGGACTTCGTCAAGCAGACGTGGGGGCGGGCGAAGGCGGTGGTCAACAATGCCGGCGACAATTTCATCTCGCCCATCGCCGACCTCTCGACGCAAAAGTGGCACGAGCTGATCGCGGTCGACCTCGACAGCATCTTCTACATGTGCCGCGCTTTCATTCCACTGCTCTTGGAAACGAGGAACCCGTCGATCCTCAACGTGGCCTCGACCTTCGCCCATATCGGCAATCCGCACATGCCGGTCTATTGCGCGGCCAAGGGCGGTGTGGTGTCGCTCACGCGGCAGCTCGCCGTCGATTACGGGGAGAAGGGCTTGCGTGTGAACTCGCTCTGTCCCGGTCCCACGCTGTCGCCGCGCGTCAAAGGCTACTTCGACAGCGGTAAAGCCGATCCCAAGCCGGTCGTGCAGAAGGTCATGCTGCAGCGGTTTGCGCAGTGCAAGGAGATCGGCGACGTCGCCGCGTTCCTGGTCTCGGACGCCGCCTCCTACGTCCACGGCGCTTCGATCGTGGTCGACGGCGGCCAGACCATCAATTGAGCGCGCGACGATCCGGAGTGAAAGTCAGTGACCGACGTTCTCAAGGGCGTGCGCGTGGTCGAGCTGAGCACCGTGATCACCGCTCCGCTCGCAGGCATGATGCTGGCCGACCTCGGCGCGGAGGTGATCAAGGTCGAGCACCCGCAGGGCGGCGATCCATTCCGGGCCTTTCGCGGCGGGCAATACAGCCCGAATTTCGTCGCCTACAACCGCGGCAAGCGCAGCATCCAACTCGACCTGCGCGCGGACGCCGGCCGATCGATCCTGCTCAAACTCGTCGCCCGCGCCGACGTGCTGCTCGAGAATTACCGGCCCGGCATCATGGCGAAGCTCGGATTGGGAGATGATGTGCTTGAGGCCGCGAACGCCAGGCTGATCCACTGCTCGATCACGGGATTCGGCGCATCGGGGCCCTACAGCGCGCGGCCGGCCTACGACAACGTGGCGGTGGCGCTGAGCGGCATCGCGAGCCTCCAGCTCGACCCGGAGCAGCCGCAATCCAGCGGACCGACGATTCCGGACAACGCCACCGGGATGTTCGCCTGCTACGGGATCCTAGGGGCTTTGTACGAACGCGCGCGCAGCGGCCGCGGCCATCGCGTCGACGTCAATATGCTGGAAGCCGGCATCGCCTTCATTCCCGATCCGTTCGCGAACTACACCCGCGCGGGAATCAAGAGCGACCGGCTGACCAGGGTCGCCGCCTCGCAATCCTTCGCGTTCCGCTGCGGCGACGGCAAGCTCATCGCCGTCCACCTGTCGTCGCAGCCGAAGTTCTTCGAAGGCATGGCGGCGGCGCTCGAACGGCCCGATCTCGTGCGCGACGAACGATTTGCCACGCGCGACCTGCGGATCAAGAACTACGGCGAGCTTGCCCGCGTGTTCGCCGAGATCGTCGCAACAAAGCCGGGCGCTCATTGGGTGAATGTGCTGGAAGAAAACGACGTGCCGTTCGCGCCGGTCAACAGCATCGCGGATGTGCTGGACGATCCGCAGGTGCGCCATCTGCGCACGTTCTACCGGCAACGCCATCCGATCGAAGGCGAGATCACGGCCATTCATCGCCCCGTGCTCATCGACGGCGGCCGCGACGAGCGCGCGTTGCCGGCGCCGGCGCTCGGCGAGCACACCGATGCCGTTCTCGCCGAGCTCGGCTATGACCAAGGTGAAATCGCCAAGCTGCGCGCGGCGTCGGTGATCTAGCGCTCGCGGCCCAACCACCGACGCAGCTCGCCTGCACGAGGAACCCATGCGCCACATCGACGCCTTCTGCCATTTCTTTCCGCCACGCCTGTTCGAGCAGATGTCGCGCACCGCCGGCGGTACGAAGGACCTCGGCAAGCGCATCCAGGGCGTGCGCACCATCCACGATCTCGACGCGCGCCTCAAGATGATGGATGAATTCGACGACTACGCGGAGATCCTCTCGCTTGGGCTGCCGCCGCTCGACGCGATGGCCGGTCCAGACGAGGCAGCGGAATTCGCCCGCATCGCCAACGACGGCCTCGCCGAGCTGTGCGCCAAGCATCCCGATCGCTTTACCGGCTATGTCGGTGCGCTGCCCATGAATGCGCCCGCAGCAGCCGTGAAAGAGGCAGAGCGCATCCTCATCCACGGCAAGGCGAACGGACTCCAGATTCACACCAACGTCAATGGCGCCTGCCTCGATGAGCCGCGTTTCTTCCCGATCTTCGAAGTGGCGGCCAAGTCGGGCAAGCCGGTCCTGCTGCATCCGGCGCGCACGCCCAACGTCCCGGACTTCCCGGCCGAGATCAAATCGAAATACGAGATCTGGGCGATCCTGGGCTGGCCCTACGAGACCAGCTGCACCATGGCCCGGCTGATCTTCTCGGGCGTGACTACGCGGCTGCCGAACTTGAAAATCCTCATCCATCACCTCGGCGCGATGATCCCGTTCTTCGATGCGCGCCTCGACACCGGCTGGGCGACGCTCGGCAGCCGCACCTCGGATGAAGACTATGGCGGCGTGCTCAAGATGTTGGGGAAGCCGCTGATGGATTGTTTCAGGGATTTTTACGCTGACACGGCGCTGTGCGGCGGTCGCATCGGAACGGTTTGCGGGCTCGAATTCTTCGGCGCCGATCACGTGCTCTTTGCCTCGGACGCGCCGTTCGGTGCGCAGGGCGGAGCGAGCTACATCCGCGAGACCATGAAGGTGATCGCCGCGCTCGACATCGCGCAGGCCGACAAGGAGAAAATTTGCTACCGGAACGCGCAGGCGCTGTTCAAGGTGTCATGACGGCGCGCGGCTTTACCGATCTTCGCGGGATCGGCTAAGGTTGCAGGCTCAATAATGATAACCGGAGGAATGCCGATGGCGCCGAGCCTGCGATTGCCGATCCGGGCGGCGCTCGCCGGCGTGTTGGCGGCGAACTTTGCGACCGCCGCGCAAGCGGCGGACAAGGTCGCGGTCGGAACGGGTGGGTCGGCGAGCGATGCGCCGTTTTACATCGCCTACGACAAGGGTTTCTTCAAAGACGAAGGCTTGGACGTCGACCTGATCGTGCTTGACTCGGGCGCGAAGGTCATCGCGCCGCTTGGCACCGGAGAGCTCGACGTGGGCAGCGGCGCGCTTTCGGTGGGCTTCTGGAACGCGCTCGTCCGTGGGATCAAGTTTCGCATCGTTGCCGACCGCGGGCACGCGCAGCCCGGCTATCTCTATCAGACCGTGTTCATGCGCAAGGATCTGATCGACAGCGGCCAGTTCAAGAGTCTCAAAGACCTCAAGGGCCTGCGCATGGGCTTTGCGGCGCAAGGCGTGACGTCGCTGTCGTTACTCAACGAGGCGGCGAAGTACGCCGGCATCAAGTTCGAGGACATCACGCCGGTCTATCTGTCGTTCCCGCAGCAAATCGCGGCGCTCCAGAACAAGGCGCTCGACGGCACGTTGTTGATCGAGCCGCAGGCGACGGTCGCCGTCAACGCCGGATACGGCGTGCGCTTCATGGACACCAACGAGTTCTATCCCTACCAGCAGATTTCCGTGATCTTCTTCAGCGACAAGTTCGCGACCCAGCGCAAGGACGTGGCCGAGAAATTCATGCGCGCCTGGCTGCGCGGCGTGCGCAGCTATAACGATGCGATCAAGGACGGAAAGATCGCCGGCGTCGGCGCCGACGAGATCGTTGCGACCATGGCGAAAAGCTTCAACATGAATCCCACCCTCGTACGCGAGATGTATTCGCAGGCCGTGGACGTGAGCGGCGCGGTGAATGCCGCCGGCGTGCAGAAGGACCTCGACTTCTTCCTCCAGCAGGGCTGGGTCACCGGCCAGATCAAGGCGAGCGACGTGATCGACATGTCTTTTGCGCAAAAGGCGAGCGCCGAGTTCGGCCCCTATCAGCGGAAGTCGCCGTGACGGTTCTCGCCAAGCCTGCCGAAACGGCAAGACGTTCAAACATGATCTCGATCGCAGGGGTCGAGCTCGAAATGTTCGAGCGCGGCCACGGTGCGCCGCTCCTCTATCTGCACGGCGGCGCCGGCATCGTCCTCGACGTTCCCTTCATCGACTTGCTCGCGCGCGAGCGGCGCATCATCGCTCCGTCGCATCCCGGTTTTGGAAAATCGTCGCTGCCCGACTGGCTCGACAGCGTGGACGACATCGCGCACATCTATCTGGAATTGATGGATCGTCTGGACTTGACGCGGACCGACATCGTCGGCTTGTCCATCGGCGGATGGATCGCCGCCGAGCTTGCCACCAAAGTGCCGCAGCGGTTCGGCCGCCTGGTGCTCATCGGCCCGGTCGGCGTCAAGACCGGCCGGCCCGACCAGCTCGACATTCCGGATGTCTTCGCGCTGCCGCAGGACAAGCTCGACCGGCTGCGCTTCCACGATCCCGCGAAGAACGCGCTCGACCTGGCGTCGATGCCGGAGGAGGAGCTTCACATCGTCGCCCGCAACCGCGAGACGCTGGCGCTGTTGACCTGGGAGCCGTACATGCACAATCCCAAGCTCAAGCATCGGCTCCACCGGGTGAACGTTCCCACGCTGTTTCTGCGCGGCGCGAGCGACGGCATCGTCTCCGCCGAATATCTCGAGCGCTATGCGGCGCTCATCCCGCAGGCGCGGACCGAGACCATTGCGGAGGCAGGACACTTGCCCCATGTGGAGCAGCCGACCGCGACGGCGGCGAAAGTGTTGCATTTCTTGCAAAGCACGCAAGCGGCCGAGACGTCGGGAGCAAGATCATGAAAGCGTGGCACTTCAGCGAGAATGCGTATCCCTATCTGCCGCCCGCGGACGAATACGAATCGATCCGCGTCTCGCTGCCCAATCGCATTTACGATCCAAAGAAGGGTGCCGCGCTCTACGACCGTTACATCGACGAATGGCTGGTGGCCGAGGATGAGGGTGTGGAGATCATGCTCAACGAGCACCACCAGACGGCGACCTGCGTCGATCCGGCGGCGCCGCTGGTGCTGGCCGCGCTGGCGCGGCTGACCAAGACCGCGCGACTGTTGATCCTGGGTAATCCGGTCGCCAACCGCCGCCAGCCCGTGCGCATCGCCGAAGAGATGGCCATGGTCGATGTACTTTCAAAAGGCCGGCTCGAATGCGGTTTCGTGCGCGGCGTGCCCTACGAGGTGCTGCCGGCGAACAGCAATCCCGTGCGCATGAATGAGCGGCAATGGGAGGCCATGGATCTCATCGTCAAGGCCTCGACCAGTCACGACGGACCGGTGAGCCACGAGGGCCGGTTCTTCCATCACCGCAACATCAATATCTGGCCGCGTCCCTACCAGCAGCCGCATCCGCCGATCTGGGTGTCGACGACCACGCCCGGCGGCGCCGGCCGCGTGGGCGCGCGCGGCTACGTGCAGGCGACGTTCCTGACCGGATACCGCGGCACGCCCGCGATCTACGACTCCTATCGCAAGGGCTGGCGCGAGGCCGGCCGCGGCCACGACGTTCCCGTCAACCGGCTCGCCTATGCCGCGCTGGTCTATGCCGGCGAGAGCGAGGCCGAGGCGCGCTCCGGCGCCGAGAAGCTGCTCTGGTACATGACGGCGAACAAGGTGCCGCTGCACTTTTGCTATCCGCCGGGCTATGTGCCGGCGCCGGTGCACGCGCAAATCCTGCCCGGCGCCGCCATAGACCAGCATGCGGCCAATCGAGCCAATGCGACCGTGGACAAGGCGATCGAGGCCGGCATCATGTTTGCCGGCACGCCCGACCAGGTTTTTCGCCAAATCAAGCAGATGTACGACCACGTCGGCGGCTTCGGGCATCTCCTGATCATGGGCCAGGCCGGGTTTCTCGAGCACGACGAGACGGTGCGTGGGATCAAAACCTTTGCGCGCGAGGTCTATCCTCGGCTGAAAGAGGCATTTCCCGATACCGCGGTCTCGGGTATGCGCCAAGAGTCGCTCGCCGCGCGCGTGGTGGCGTAGCGCAAATTCGTGGGGCCGCCGGTCATGAGCGACGAACATGACCGGCGGTGGCCGCGCGGCACAAGGTGAGGCGTCGACATGGCAAAGATCGTTCTCGGCATGGGGGCCTCGCACGGCCCGTTGTTGGCAACGCCGCCGGAGCAGTGGGATCAGCGCGTGGAGGCTGATCGACGCAATCCGGCGCTGGCCTATCGCGACGGCACCTTCAAGTTCGACGAGCTGGCGAAGCTGCGCGCCAAGGAAAACCTGCAAGAGCAGATCGAGCTTCCCACCAAGCAGAAGCGCTACGACGCCTGCCAGCGCGCCATGGCGGAAATGGCGCGGGTGTTCAAGGCGGCGCGGCCCGACGTCGCCGTGCTCATCGGCAACGACCAGATGGAGGTGTTCGAGGACGCCAACATTCCCGCCTTCATGGTGTGCTTCGGCGAGAGCATCGACAACATCCCGTTCTCGGAGGAGCAGAAGAAGCGGTTGCCGCCCGGCATCGAGATCGCCGAGCCGAACCATCACGGCAAGACCGCGCAAACCTATCCGGGCCATCCGAAGCTCGGCCGCCACTTGATCGAAAAGTTGATGCAGCGCGAGTTCGACGTGGCGGCGTCGGCGCGGCTGCCGCAATCCCCCTCATCCAACATATCGGGACTGCCGCACGCTTATGGCTTCATCTATCGCCGCATCATGCAGGAGAATTTCGTCCCCGCGGTTCCGTTTTTCATCAACACGTTCTATCCACCCAACCAACCGAGCGTGCGGCGCTGCTTCTCGCTCGGCGAGGCGCTGGCTGACGCGATTGCATCCTGGGACGCCGATCTGCGCGTCGCCGTCATCGGCTCCGGCGGGATGTCCCATTTCGTGGTGGATGAGGACCTCGACCGCGGCTTCCTCGACGCCATGAAGCGCAGGGACGCCGACGCCCTGATCTCGATTCCGGCCTACAACTTCCGCTCCGGCACCTCCGAGTTGAAGAATTGGATTCCTGTCGCCGGCGCCATGAACGAGGTCGGGCTCGAGATGACGGTCATCGATTATCAACCGCTCTATCGCTCTTCGGCCGGGACCGGCAGCGGAATGGCGTTCGCGTATTGGCGTTAGGCCATGCTGCGATTGCGAGGGAGAAGATGTTTCGGCTGGGTCCAAGCCCGGGCGGAAGGCCGGACCACAATTACCTTACACAGACCTTACAGCACGCAAGGCATAGTTGCGAACGGGTAGCAACAAGCTCATATGGAGCTGGTGGCGCGGAAACGACGGCGAGAGGGGTTCTCGCTCCTGCGCCGGCGCGGTCAGGTCGAGGCGGACGTCGCGGAAGGATCATTCCGGACGGATGACAAGACGGGCAAAGGCCAAGAAACGCTTTAACCATGACCCGGGTCAGAGGCTTTTCCGTTTGCCGTAGCGCAACGACGTCTTTCACGATGGCGCCGGCAAAAATGATTGGATGCCCGAGCGCCGTTCACCCAGGCATCGTATGTTTGTGGTAGGAAGAACGCCGCTCAAATATATAAGCCGGTATAAGCCGAGAACGGCGTCGCCCGGAGGTTGGAAGCCAAGTGTCCAGCGATCTCGATCGCCCGCAGTCTTGGGTGCGCGCGCTGCCCGCCCGCGTGCAAGTCCTTATTGTGCTGATTTTGGTATTCGCGGTCGGGGCCGGCATTTGGGTGGCCAAATCGCGCACCAACAGCGATGCGCGCGATCCGGACGCGGCGGGCCAGTCCAAGAAAGTGACGGGGGTATTTTATCCAACCCCCGCGCAATGGGCGACGCTGACGGTCGAGCCGGTGCAGCAGCGGGTGTTTCAATCCGAGCACGTCACTGAAGGCAAGATTGCGGTCGACGAAGACCGCTCCACGCCGATCTTTTCCCCCTATGCCGGACGGGTCCTCAAGCTGTTCGTCAAGCCCGGCGATACCGTGACCGTCGGGCAGCCGTTGTTCACGGTCCAAGCCACCGACATGGTGCAGGCGCAGAACGATT